>Ga0233425_10001266_pt1 | contig 58125 bp, 61 predicted proteins | sample Watercolumn_Towu_2_FD_181712 | JGI IMG/M metagenome (GOLD analysis project Ga0233425, IMG submission 181712) | Freshwater microbial communities from Lake Towuti, South Sulawesi, Indonesia - Watercolumn_Towuti2014_140_MG | ecosystem: Environmental > Aquatic > Freshwater > Lake | place...
ACCTTGCCGTCGTCGCCCAGATCCACATTCGTCCCTCCGCCCCCGTCCCCTCCGCCTCCGTCACAGGCCATCATCCCGATGAACAAAACCGCCACTGCAGCCAGTACTGTGATCTCGTGTCTCATCCGAAACCTCCTCCAATGGGTTCACCCTTTCTCAAATAGACGCTGGCACAGGCATCTGTCAAGGGGCGCATCCTGAACTCGCCGGCACACGTCCTGGACGAGTAGTCCGCTTGTACGCCCCCACGGGGTCGGGTATTGTGGCGACGCTGGCGGGAGGGGAGCATGAAAGCTGGACAATGGCCGGGGGCGATGTCAGCAGCGGATGGAGAGAGACGGCCTCAGGGGCTCCGGCGTGACTGGGCGCCACCGCACTCGAGGCTCCAGGTTCCACCGGAGCTCTTCGCACGTCCCGGCCTTCTCGTCTTTCTGTGTGCGCTCCTGTCGTGCGAGGGGCCGGGGAACGAGGTCGCACAACCGCCTGCGACGGTGAACTGGACCAGTTGGCGCTCTCCGGGAAGCGAGGTCAGCCCCTGGGTGCGGTGGTGGTGGCCAGGGAATGACGTCGAGCTCCACGAGCTTGGGCGGGAGCTGGAGGTGCTGGCCGACCACGGTTTCGGCGGCGTGGAGCTCCAGGCCTTCGATGCTGCGCTGGATCCTGCGGCCGGCGAGGACGAGATGGAGCGACGCCGCTCCGTCGACACGGCCGCGTATTTCGCCAACGTCAAGGAGATGCTCACCCGGGCCGACATCACGGGGATCGGGGTCGACCTGACGCTTGGATCGGGCTGGCCGACGGCCCGCACCGACATTCCACTGTCCGAGTCGATGCAGATGCTGGTGTGGGGTGAAGCGACGGTGGCGGGGGGTGGGGAGCGGACCGTGCCCCTACCTCCTCCGGCAAAGCCGGCGTTTTATGAGGTTGCGGACATGGCGGCGGCGTTTGGTGAACCCATGGCAACCTGGTTGCCGGAGCAGGCGGCGCTCGTGACCGTGCTGGCTGCCCGGGTGACTGGAGGGGAGCGGGCATCGAATCCGCTGGTGCTGGACGACGGGCTCGAGCTCGACCCGAAGTCGGTGCTCGTGCTGACCGACACGGTCAAGGACAACGCCGTCACGTTCAGTCCGGGCCCGGGTGACTGGCTCGTGATCGCGTTCTACCGCATGCCCGACGGACAGGCCCCCGTGCTGCATGCGCTGGGCTCCCCCGCCTTCGTGATCAACCACCTCGATGCAGATGTCGTGGATGCCTCTCTCGAACACTGGCTGGGCAAGAGGACGGGCCTTTCGGATCCCCCCGCCCCGCACCTCCGCGGCGTCTTCGTGGACAGCTTCGAGCTCAAGAACGAGCGGCTGTTCACCGACGATCTCCTGGCGGAGTTTCAGTCCCGCCGAGGCTACGACCTGACCCCCCTTCTTCCCGCCGTGGTCCTTCCCGGGGCGGACAACAACATGTTCGACGGCGGCGGGCTGAGGAGGCGAAGCCCGTTCTCCCTTGGCGAGGACGACGAGCGGGTCCGGTTCGACTATGCCCACACAGTATCGGACCTGTTCATCGAGCGCTTTGTCGAGCGGACCTCTTCGTGGTCCGACGCCAGTTTGAGAATCCAGGCCTACGGCCTCGATGCCGACATCGTCCGCGCAGCCGCCCTTTCCGACATCCCGGAGGCAGAGCAGCTCTATGCGGGAGGCAGTGAGCTGTTCCTCCGCCTGGTGTCGTCCGGGGCCCACCTGTCCCCGGGGCCGACCGGGGACCCCAGGCTGGTCAGCGCCGAGGCCCTGGTCTGGGAAGCGCGCACCTACATGACCACGCCGGCCAAGGTCCGGGCAGCGGTGGACAAGCTCGTGGCTGCCGGCATCAACCACGTCGTGTACCACGGCTTCCCCTATCGCAAGACGGAGGGCTATGGCCAGACCGGGTGGCACCCGTTCTGCTCCCCCTTTGGCGGAGCGGGAACGTTCACGTCAAACGTGGGGGAGGCCAGCCCCTTCTGGCCCTACACGAAGCAGGTCAACGACTATGTGGCCCGGATTCAGACCCTTATGCGGCAGGGCGAGGCAGCCAACGGCATCCTGGTCTACTACCCGTTCCTGGGGGCTTCGGCAGCGCTGGTGAGGATGGAGGAGCACGACGAGCTGTTCTTCAACGGCCACTTCCCGGGTGAATCGGGCGGTCCGGGGGCAAACCCGCTGTTTGCGCTGGTAGACAGCCTGTTCGGCAAGAAGGAGCCGCCCCCCAGCGCAGTCTGGCTCGAGCAGGCGTGGCCGACGCTCCGCTCCCTGGACCAGGCGGGACACGCATGGGACTTCGTCAGCGACGACATTGCCCGTGAGGGACTCCGGGCTCCCGACTGCCCCTCCGTCAAGGCCCCGGACGGTGACCGGGAGCCATGCGTGGGCGGAGTGCCCACCAATGTCTTTGTTGGCCAGGTCGGCTACCGAGGGATCCTGTTCTTTCAGGTGCCCCACGTTTCGCCGGACGTGGCCGAGCGGATCGCGGATGCAGCCGAGGCCGGCGTGCCCGTCGTGGTCGTGGGCGACCCGCCGCAGCGGCAGCCGGGATTCCTGGATCATGACGCAGGGGATGCCCGCGTCAAGGCGGCCATGATGCGCGTCATGGCTGCCTCAACGACCGCTGCGGTTTCCAGTCCGGGGGGTGCGGGACAAGCGCTCGTCCAGGCCGGTGCCATACCCCATCTTCCCGGCTTCTCGGGCAACGAGGTCCGGCACAACATCCGGGTGGGCGCACACGAGCCGCCCTCTCATGCACTTCACGCCCTGCTCTTCAACCCCGAGCCCGAGCCCCGGGAGGTCTCGTTCGAATGGCCGACAGGTTGCACCTCGGGCTACTGGGTCGATGCCTGGGCAGATCGCTGGTGGCCGGCAGACCCCGAGTCCAGGATCGAAGCGAGGTTGCCCGCCCTGGGGTCGCTCCTGTTCCTGTGCAACTACCGGCCGCCCCAACCAGGCGAGGGCCCTGCGGAAGGGATGCCCCCCTGGGCGGGGACCGATTCCGACGACGGAGCACTCGGGAACCCGGGCGTTCCGATCCTTCTTGGGCCGTGGCGACTGGCCGTAGAAGGACCGGACGCGGCCGGCGGTCTTTTCGACGAAACGCTGACCGACCTTTCTGACTGGCGTGACGTGGAAGCCTTGCGCTACTGCTCGTCCCAGGGAATCTACACCGCTCAGCTTGCCCTGGAACCCGCCCCGGGGTCACGCTACTTCCTTCGTGCTGCCGACGTGCGCGGGGCGGCCGAGGTACGGGTCAACGGGAAACGGGGGGCGGACTTGCTCGTCCCACCGTACGTGGTCGAAGTCACCGACCTGCTGAGCTCCGGCTCCAACTCCTTCGAGATCCGCCTGGTTCCCCCCCTGCGCAACCGCCTCGTGGGCCTTGCACAGGCCGGCGATCCCGACTACTCGCAGTTCGTCACCGACCCCGAGCGCCTTGCCCCCACGGGTCTGGTCGGGACCGTCGAGCTGGCGGAGTGGCCCTCCGCCTCGCTCAGGAACAGTGAACAGATGGAAGGCCGTGGGCAGTAGGCGAGGGAAATTGCAGGGCTGCGTTGGTGCGGTAGGATCGGCACCGCAGGCTGTGGAGGGATGCGCATGCGTGCAGAAGCCTTTGCCGTGTTGACCGCGCTGTGCTGGGGGGTCGGGTCGCTCCTGGAGAAGAAGGGGGTGAAGCTGGGCGGGTTCAGCCCGGTCATGGGCACGACGATCCGCACGGCATTCTCGCTGCTGCTGCTGGCGTTCGTGTCCTACCCGTACTGGGACCAGGTGCGCAAGGCGGGGCCGGCATCGATCTCGCTCATCGCTGTGGGCGGGGGCGTGATTGCGGGCGGCCTGGGGATCATCTTCCTTTACACCGGACTGAAGACCGGCAATCTCTCCACGGTCATGACCATCGCGTTCTGCCTGGCCCCGGTCGTCGGGGCCGTGCTGGGCTACCTGGTGCTGCACGAGCGGCTCTCACCGCTGCAGCTTCTCGGCGTGGTCCTCTGCGTCGTCGGTGCCTCGCTCGTGTCGTACTTCCGGGGGGCGTAACGTCAGGGCGATGGTTGGCGAGAAGTGCCCCCTTCGCGTGGTCGGGGCTGTGTGCCGCGAGGACCGGGGGCCGACAGCGATTGCCGGTCCACAGAATCCTGCTCAGTGGGCCGCAAGCCAGGCCAGGGCCCTCCTGTACTTCTCCAGGCGTGCCAGATCCTTGTCCGTGGGGTTGGGCAGGCGGGACATGTCGATGTTGTCGAGCAGGTCGGCGAGCTTGACGCTGCGGCCGATGGGGTTGCGGGCGGCACGGGCCACGAACGCCTCGTAGCTCTCCCCTTCCCGTTTCGTGACGGCCTCGAGGGCATCGAGCACGACCTGTGGGAACCCCGCGTCCCGAAGGTGCTTCGGGGTCACGGCCGAGTCCTCGATCACGTCGTGCAGCACCGCGACGATGCGTTCTTCCTCGGTGCTCACCCGCAGCATGACGCGCAGCTCCCCGTGATTGCAGGCCAGTCGCAGTTGGAGGGTGTTGCGCATTCGCAGCGAAGCGGAGCTCTCCGGCAGGCCTGCTCCAGGTCCCGTGGCGTCGGCAGTTCTGCGCGTGCGCCACTCGCTACCCCACGGGAATCGGGTAGCTCCCCTGAGGCTGGGCGCAAACCCGCACCAGGCGTGACTTCGAGTAATCCCCGAACGTGAACGCGTGCATGAAAAGGTCCTCTCGTCCCAGCAGGGTGCGGGCCACCTCGTGAGGGGCAAGCCCGGTGTCGCGCAGCCGCTTGACCCCTTCGAGCAGTTGCTCGACGAAGCGGATCTTCGAGGCCAGAGCGGTGGCCGGGTCGCGCACGACCCCCCGGTGTGCGCAGACGAGGAGCTTCGGGCGCAGGGCAGCAACCCTGCGCAGCGACTGCAGGAGGTCGGACGTGTTCTCGACCAGTCTTGCCTGGAGCACCTTCGGGCCCAGGTACAGATCCCCGGCAAAGAGCCAGCCACGATCGGGTTCGAAGAAGCAGACGTGGTCCCGGGTGTGTCCGGGGGTCTCCACGACCTCGAGCCGGTACCGCGAAGTCCGGACCACCGTCCCCAGGGGTTCGGCCGGCGAAGGCTCAGGGATCCCCCAGAGCAGGTGGCGGTAGGGCAGTCGGGATACCGACGAGGGCTTGCGAAGAATCGGAACCAATGGAGCCGGGCAGAGAACCGCGGCTCCGGAGGCCCTGGCGAGCGGACCGCACCCGCCGATGTGATCCTCGTGCTCGTGAGTGACCACGACCTGCTCGATCCGCCTTCCGGCAAGGGCCGACAGCAGGTTGCCGCTGGCATGCGGGAAGGAAGCGTCGACGAGCAGCCCGCCCAGGCAGGAGGCGTGACCGCAGAATCCCATGCGGCGGGACAGGCGGGTTTCCACCCGGATCACGTCGAGGCCGTCGTCGGCCTGAACGATCGTGAAATAGCGCTCCATCTCACTCCGGCAGGACTGGGATACCGACGTTGGTGATGATCTTGCGGGGATCCGAGGTCAGGGGCCACGTGACGATCTGTCGGGAGAGCTTCCTTCCGTCAGGAAGGGAGATCGCAATTTCGACCGGGCCAGGCTGCGTGTTGGCGATGAGAAACAGCCCGAGGCTCTGCGTGGACGAGAGATTGGCGTCCGGAAGATGGGCCTCGGAGATGTACCAGACCGTCCCGGAATCCGGGACGATGGCGGCACCGGCAACGGTATCGTAGGTGACCCAGTCATAGATGGATCCCTGGACATACCCCAGGTCATCCTTCTGCTTCGTGACCTTGAGCGGAAGGGCAACGATTGCGGGTGCGAACATCCGGAGGTTCACGTGGATGAAATCGCCGGCCAGGTCCTTGTCGAACTCCCGATACAGCGGGTAGTCGCCAAAGGTCCAGTCCTCAGGGTTGGTTCCTTCCGGCATGTGCGGGTACTCGAAATAGCCGTCGAACCCGCCCTCGGGCACAGGGACGTGGAAAGCGAAGCTGCCGATGTCGGAAGAAGCGAAGCGATGGACCTCGGTGCCGCACAGGTCGTTGAGGCGCACCTCGACGTTGCCCACGTAGTCCCCTGGAAAGAGGTTCTCCCAGGACATCTCGAAGACCTGGCCTGCCACCGAAAGCTCGACCTCGCCGCCGTTGACGCCGGTGAAGCAGCGATACGCACCGGCGTCCTGGCCGGCAATGTCGGGAAGCTCGGGCTCAGGGGCCGAAAGGTCTGCGGGGAAGAAGCTCCCCAGGTCCCCGGTCTGCGGTGTTTCCACCGCGCACGAAACGAGCAGAACCGTGGGGAGGAGGATTCTAGAAATCACAGGCATCCCCCACCCCGTCGACATCGCTGTCTTCCTGGCCCGGGTTGGCATCCACGGGGCAGTTGTCGTTGGCATCGAAAATGCCGTCACCGTCATCGTCGTCGGAGCAGGCGTCGCCCACACCGTCACCGTCCGCGTCGGCCTGATCCGCGTTGGTGAGTCCGGGGCAGTTGTCCTCGACAAAGGAATGGTCCTTCAGCTCGGGAACGTCGGGGTAGTCGAAGTCGATGTAGCCGTCCCGGTCCTTGTCAAGCGCACCGACGGTGAACTCGGACAGGGTGGGATGATTGAACGGGTGGTTGCCGAGCCCTTCGAACGCTGCGTTGGTGAACGGGTACAGGAGGCCCGTGCCCGGGAAGTTTCCCGGCGACTTCGTGCCGTCCTGCCAGGTGATCTCGTAGCGCCCGACGACCTGGTCGTAGATCGACTGCCAGTCGTGGTAGACGCCCCCCTTGTCCTCGTAGCGGTAGGAGTGGATCACTCCCCGCTTGTCGAGCTGCTGGTCGAGGTCGAAGAATGCGGGCGGGGGCCCTTCAAAGTCCCTCGTGCCGGTCGTGAAGATGATGTTGCCGTCGAACGGATACTTGTCGAAGTCGGTCAGCCACGGGTTGAACGCAGTATCGGTCCCCGGGTCGACCATGCAGGTGATGTCGAGCCCGCACAGGAGCGATACGACGATCGCGTTGTTGACTGCGGGGGGGGAGAACCAGAAACAGGTCTTCCCACCAGCCCAGATCTCCCGCATGTTGAGGGTGATCTGGCGGGCAAGACCAGTGGCCGGGTCGGTCATGGACTTGTCCCAGAAGCCGTCACCGAGCGGGAAGTAGGGGTACTTGACGTTCTCCGGCTTGTTGCAGATCTGCTCCTGGGTGATCTTGCCGTCTGCGTACCAGTATGCATACGGGTTGAAGAACGATACCGTGGTGGGCATGAGCCCGTAGACGGCCCCCCAGGAATCGGCAAAGGCAAACGCGTTGACCAGAGCGGCAAATCCTCCGCCGGACAGGCCGGTGATCCCGTGGGAACGGCGGAAGTTGTGCCAGGTCCGCCCCTGCTCTTCCAGCTTCTCGAAGTCGGCCTCGTCCGCGTACTCGATGACGTTTCCGGCATCGTCGATGCGATTGCCTCCGTCGTCCATGCCGCGCACCCGGAAGTACTGGGCAACGTAGCGGGTCATGGTGTGCGCCATGAAGTAGGAATACCGGGTGAATTCCTTGTAGTTGGGGATCTCGGCCCCGATTCCCATGAACTGGGTGTAGCAGGTGTTTCCCGCACCGGGCCACTTCCAGCCGGCCCCGCAGTACTCGGGGGGAACCGTACCGTCGGGGAGAACCAGCAGCGTGGGCTCGAGCACTCCCTGGGACGAGAACCGGGGGAGCGTCTGGTAGCCGAACGCATCGGCCATGCTGATGCCCTGGCCATTGTAGCCGTGCAACCCGACCAGCATGGGGTAACGCTGCTTCTTGTTGCCCCAGGGAATCGAGGTGTTGTCGTAGGCCGGGTCCGCAGAGTTGTACTCCGGCGGGATGAACACGTGGATCTTGACCGGGAAGGGGAAGCAGCGGTCGCAATCTTCCTTGGGCACGGTCAGCTCGACGAGCTTGTACCCGGGGGTCCACATGGGCAGGGTGTGGAAGATCCGCTCGTACCAGGATTCTCCGAGCCAGACGGCCACGAAGTAGGGTTGTGTGGGGAGCAGGTTCTTCTTCGGGGTGATCACCAGGGCCGGCTTGCGGTGGATGCCCGGCTTCACCTGCCGCCATGTCAGCTTCACCGCGACCGGGACCGTGGTCACGTCCAGCTCGGGGTCGTACTCGTGCAGCGTGACGGTGAACTTCTTGTTGAACTCGGCCGTTTCCTCGGGGGTCTGGGGCATGTAGGTGTCGGCGGGGAACTCGATGACGATCTGCTTCTTGATGCCGACCATGTCCATGCTCTCGAGGTTGGTCCAGTCGATCTGGAGCTTCTTCGGGAGATAGGCCGGCTCCACGTCCTCCGGGGGAAGGTCGGGCGGTTGCCAGGTCTCGGCCTCCGTTTCGGTCATGGCATCCTGGAGATCGGGCTGCCCGGGGATGTCGGGTGGAAGGTCCGGGACGAGGTCAACGACATCCGGGACAAGCTCGGCCGCCAGATCGAGCAGCGGCACGTCCAGATCCGCGACGGGCACATCCGGGACGAGCGGGGGCGGCTCGCGATCGGAAAGATCCGCTACGACCTCCGGCTTGACCTCCTCGAAGCTCTCGACATCCAGAACGGTCTGCTGGCCGCCCCCCCCGCAGCCGGAGCCGACCAGGACAAACGACGCTAGCAAAGCCGCCACCGGGACTCTCATCTTTCGCCCTCCTCCGTGGATCGAAGGCGGAAGCAGTATAGCCCCAAAGACCGGCAGGCTCAATCCCCCCGAAAATCGGTATTGACAGGAATGGTTCAACCAATTAGACTGGCGGTCGGTCAGGAGGTGAACCATGACGAAGAAGAGTAGAGAGGTCAGCCTCGTCACCGGGGCTTGCGGCTTCATCGGCAGTCACATCGTGGAGGTGCTGGCAGCGGCAGGGCACGAGGTCATCGCGGCGGACATCGAGGCCGCGTGGAAGACCGACTCGATCCCGCAGGCCCGCTACCCCGGGCTGGTTCGCAGGCTTGCGGCCCGGTGCGAGACGATCGACCTGGCAAAGCCGGAGACGCTCAAGGTCCTGCCCGCCGAAGTAGACTACGTGTTCCACGTGGCCTCGCTGTTCAGCTACTCGGCGACCTGGGAAGCGCTGTACCGCGTCAATGTCGAGGGGACCAAAGCCCTTCTCGCGCGCTGCGGCGGATCCCGCAGGCTGAAGCGGTGGTTCCAGATCGGTGCCGGCGGCGTATACGGCCTTCCGTCGGAACGCCAGAATCGCACCTTCACGGAAGACATGGCCCCCAACCCCACCAACGACTACCTGCGCTCGAAGTGGGAGCAGGAGTTCATGGTCATGGAAGCGGGCAAGCGGGGCGAGGTCAAGTGGACGATCGTCCGCCCGACGACGGTGTACGGCCCCCGCGGCGGGTACGGTGCGCGCAAGCTGTTCCTGGGCATGGACGGCATGGCAGTGGTGGCAGCACCGGCCAACTTCAAGGGGCATATCCCGTTCATCCACGTGGAGGACCTGGCCCGGGCCTGCCTCTACCTGGCGGAACACCCGCAGGCCGAGAACCAGGTGTTCAACCTCAACGACGACACGGACATGACGAACCTCGAGTACATGGAAACCATGGCGAGGCTGCTGCACCGTCCGTTCGTCAAGCTGCCGCCGGTACCGGCCAAGAAGCTGATCGATGCGCTCATGCCTGCGCTCCGGTTCCAGCACCAGTTCTGCCGGGACGTGCTGAAGAAGCAGTCCCCGGTCGAGCCGGACATGATCGCCTATTTCCCGGAGGACTTCCGGTATTCGAACGAGAAGCTGAAGAAGACGGGATTCACCTTCCGCTACCCGGATGCGCGCATGGCGTTCCCGAGCACGCTCCAGTGGTACCGGGAGAACGGGTAACCCAAGGAGGTAGGACATGACTGCCGCAAAGACAGGGAAGGACGGCCAGGCGAGGTACGACCACAAGGCGCTGTGCCTGCTGCCGGACAGGATGCTCGAGGATCTCTTCCGGCGGGGGACGCCGCCCGAACGCGGCTCCATCGTCGGCTGGGAGTTCGACGGGTACAACACCGGGACGCTGGCCTTCGCTATTCGCAAGTTCCGCAAGGGGTATTACGAGGAACCCGCCTACGACAAGGACGAGTTCGGCGGCTACAACGTGAACATCAAGCAGAGCCGCATGGACCAGCCGTGGGTTGCCGTGCTGAAGAAGAGCGGGGAGCCGCAGCGGCATTCGTTCTTCCGGGTGTACTCGGTACGGGGAAGCGAGCCGGACAACTACTACCCCAATGCCCTGCTCCTGAACTACCACAGCCCCAAGACGCCGGCCTGGAATCCCGCCAGCCGCCTTCGGGACTACCTGGTCCAGGTCTACCCGGACAACCCGGATCTATTGCTGGGCAAGGCCTACGCCGCGTTGCCGGGGGGGAAGCGCCTTTTCGTGTCGTTCTTCGTGCTCCAGCGCGCGTGCAAGGGGATTTCCTGAGCGCATCTTCCGCTTGACTTGGCAGCCGCCTTTCTATAGTCGGTTCAGGCATTGACAATGCCGTCCATTGCAGCTCGAGTGACGTGACCGGGGTTCTCCGGGGCGCGATCTTTGTATCGAGCCGACGGGAGGGCGAACGGCGACGAGGATGCATGGGACATCTCACCTACGGCAACTACCGGCGAATGCAACGGCGGCTCAACCAGTACGTGCCCGGCAACGCGGACTCGACCACGCTGTACGAAATCCTCAAGGTGCTCGTGACCGACGAGGAGGCGCACCTCTGCTCGCTCATGCCGATCAACCTCACTTCCGCTGCCGACCTGGCCCGCACCTGGAAGATGACGGAGCCCAGGGCACTGGAGGTGCTGGACGAGCTTGCGCACAAGGGGATCGTCTACGTGTTCGATGCCGACGGAACGAAGAAGTATGCCCTGGCACCGCCGGTCCTGGGCTTCTTCGAGTTTTCGTTGATGCGCACCGACGGGCGGTTCGATCCCGAAACGCTGTCGAAGCTCTACTACCAGTACAACAACCTGGAAGAGGGTTTCATCCGGCAGCAGGGGGCCGCGTGGCCCGCGTTCACGAGAGTTCTTCCCCACGAGGACATGCTGGAGGATCTGACCTCGCAGGTCATGTCGTGGGAGCGGGTCAGCGACGGCATTGACAACGCAACGTGCATCACGACCGGGCAGTGTTTCTGCCGCCACAAGATGGAGCACATGGGGCTTGCGTGCAATGCCCCCATGGACGTGTGCCTGACCTTCAACGACACGGCGAAGTACCTGTCCTCGCACGGCATCGCCCAGGAGATATCCAAGGACGAGGCACGCCGCATCATCCGGGAGTGCATGGATGCCGGCCTGGTGCAGATCGGGGAGAACAAGAAGAGCGCCCTGGTGATCATCTGCAACTGCTGCGGCTGCTGCTGCGACCTCCTGCTGGGCTACAAGAAGTTCGGCCTGGACCACATCGTCAGCCCGAGCAGCTACCTCGCCACCTTCGACTCAGGAAGCTGCAACCGTTGCGGCGTGTGTGCGAAGCGCTGCCCGGTGGATGCCATCACGCAGGCGGATGGGCAGATTCCGGTCGTCAGCGACCGCTGCCTCGGCTGCGGCGTGTGCACCCGCTTCTGTCCAACCGGCTCGTGCAGGCTGACAAATCGTGCGGAGAAGGTCTATGTGCCCGAGGACTTCCTGGAGAAGTGGACGCTGGGCGGGATCTACCAGGCCAAGCTGGGCAACTTCTTCTTCGACGACCAGGCCAGTCCTGTCCACCAGGTCCTGCGCACCCTGACGAACGCTACGCTCCGGCTGCCGTTCGTGCGCTCGTTCCTGCTCAGCAAGCCGGTCCGCACGACCCTGATGTCCGGGATTCGAAACAGCCGGCGGTTCCGACAGTTCCGAGATGAGGCCGCAGGGCAGGAATAGCCCCCCCGTTGCGGATCTTCCTGGCCCGCCTCACCGTGCCCGTGGAGGCAGCACCGCAGCCGGCCCGAGACCGACCTGTCCGGGGATTCCGGTTGCGTCCCCGATTGTGCGGGCAAGCTGTGCGGCGGTGATGGCTGCGGCGGCACGTGCGGCACCTGCGATGACATGAACCCATGCACTGATGACCAGTGTGCCGGAGAGGGGCAATGCACCTTCCCGTACAACCAGTCCCCGTGCGATGACGGCAATCCGTGCACCAGCTGCCTGGCATCTGTGCCGTGGCCCCGAATTCGATCCCGGTCTGCGACGACGGGGTCGACTGCACGCCGGATCACGACGCGTGCTCCGATGCCGTCGCCTGCACGGTCAACACGTGCGACAAGACGGTGGGGTGCACCTTCCCTCCCAACAACCTTCTGTGCAACGACAACGTCGCGTGCACGGTGGACACGTGCGATGCTGCTGCCGGCTGCAAGTTCTCTCCGAACAACGGTCTGTGCAACGACAACAACGGCTGCACTGCGTGCTACCAGACCGGGTGCACGAACGGCAAGTGCCTGGTCACGCCGGGGAGCTTCTGGATGGGATGCAACCTCGCGGTGGACAGTCAGTGCTACGCATCGGAATACCCGTACCACGAGGTCATCCTGGACGCGTACTACGTCGACGAGCTCGAGGTGAAGGCCAGCGATTTCGCCAACTTCCTGAAGACCAACAACAACAACTGCGGAACGGTCTGCATGACCGACGGCCAGGCAGGGGCCAACGTGATCAAGTCGGGGGGCGTCTGGCAGGCAGCTTCGGGCAAAGGCAACTACCCCGCCAACATGGTGACCTGGGGCGGTGCGTGGAACTACTGCACGTGGGTCGGCAAGAGGATGTGCACCGAAGCGGAGTGGGAGAAAGCAGCCAGAGGTACCGACGGCCGGAAGTACCCGTGGGGGAACTCGCAACTGGACTGCAACCATGCGGCCTTGGGCTCTATCGGCGCAGCGGGCTGTCCGACGAACCAGCTGCCAGTCGGAAGCAAGCCGCTTGGCGCAAGTCCCTACGGGGCCAAAGACATGCTGGGCAACATCCTCGAGTGGGTGGAGGACGACTTCATCTGCAACTTCTACTGCAAAGGCAACGGCGGCAGCAACAACGTCGACCACAACTGTTCGTGTGCCGGCCTCAACCCGTACCAGAACCCCTGGTATGATCCGCTGGGCTTCATCATGGGGCAGAACCAGGTCGGCCGCGGCGGCCACACGACCACGACCAACACCGCCAACTTGAGGGTCTCCGCCCGCTACCCGGTGGACGGGTCGGTCGGTGACTACAACCGCGGCATCCGCTGTTGCGACGACCTGTAAAGGCAGGGGGCGGACGGATTGCGCTCAGTGTGACTTCACCCTGTTCGGCAATCATCGTCTGCCCGGGTACCTTCTTCTTGACGCGTGCTTCATCCTTGCCTATGGTCGCGCTGAACGCAGCATCTGAATGGAGGGCTCGTATGCGCAAGCTGTCCCTGGCAGTGTTCCTGTTGTTCGTCTCCTACGCCCCCGCTGCCCTGGCCCAATGGCCGGAAGGGGTGACTACCGTTCAGGTCGAGAAGGGAAAGACCGTCGAGGTGAAGGGCAATCTCGACACGGGCAAGCTGATCGAGGATCTGAGCTTCGCCTCCAAGAGCAGCGTGGCCTGCTTCCCTGCGACCCAGAACGAGAGGTTCCGCGGCAACCACGTGTTCTTCGCGACTCAGATTCCGCCGCAGTCAATCATGAAGATCACGGTGATCCCGGATGAGTCCTCGGCGGATATGAGCATCTACGCCTACGAGATCGGTACCACCAACTTCACTCTGCCGCCCGACCTGGCCCAGTGCGTCACCTGCGAGGCAGAGCACAAGTGGGACCGCCCCAAGAAGGGCAAGACCCAGGACCATACCCGCGCCGTCTCGGTCAACGCGATCAAGAACCCTTACAACGTGGTGATCGGGGTGGCGGGCCCGAAGGATGTCAAGGCCGGCGCCTTCATCTTGAAAATAGAGCTCCAGTAGAAGCTTGCCCAACCGGGTCCGCTCGACGACCCGCACAGCGAGTGACGGTGCCTGCCCGGCCACCGTTCGGTTTGACTTTGCGGTCGCATTGTATACAGTAGGTCCTGACTCTGGACATTCCTTAAGAATTGGAGGTTGGTGAGATGAAGAAAGCACTTCTGTCGGTCGCGTCTCTGGCGGCTGTTCTTGCAGCGTGCGGTGGCGGGGGGAGTGGCGGCGGCGTGGACGTGCCCGGCGGCGGGCAGGATGTTGCGGTGAGCGACGTAGCCCTGTCGATTCCTGAGCTCCCCCCGTTCGAGCCTCCGGAAAAAAACGCCATAGTTGGCCAGGTGGTATCGTCGACGGGGCAGGGGATCGAAGGAGTGACGGTATCGACGGATGCTGACGAAGCGACCGCCGCGACGAACTTCGATGGATTCTACTTCCTCTCCGACGTGCCGGCTGCTGAGCGCATCGTGCTGACCTTCGAGGCCCCGGGGTTCCTCCCGGCAACGAAGATCGGGACCATGGCCGTGGACGGACGCATCACGGTCAACGCCATCCTGCGCCGCAGGGCTGCTGCAAAGCCCCTCCTGGAAGGGGTGGCGGCATTCGACCACGCCACGGTTGCCATCGACGGCACTTCCATCGTGGGAAAGGATGGGAAGCCGGTGGCCGGGGCAGCGAGCGTGCGTGTCACCCCGATCCCGATCCGAGGACCCAAGTCCGTTGCGGTGCCCGGCGACTTCTCCGCAACGACTGCAGACGGTGGAACCGCGCAGCTCGAGACGTTTGCCATGTCGGACTTCCAGCTCGTGGGCGAGACCGGCAGCGAGTTGGCCATCGCTGAGGGGAAGACCGCGGACATCGAAATCCTCTTGCCTGTGGATACCACGCTCAAGGAAGGGGACACGGTCCCGGCGTGGCACTTCGACAAGGCAGCAGGCAAGTGGAACGAAGAAGGAACGGGCACGGTCGTGAAGTACTCCCAGGATCCGAGCCGCCTGGCCTTCAAGGCCACGGTGGGCCACTTCTCCACCTGGAACTGCGACAAGCCCATGGAAACCACCTGCGTGTCGGGCACGATCAAGCTGTGTGACGGCACGTCGGCAGCGGGTGCGGACCTTCGGGCCGAAGGGGTGGACTACGACGGCTCGTCGACCGGCTTTGCCGCGGGGGACGGCTCGTTCTGCATCCTGGTGAAGAAGGGGGCCTCGGTGACGCTGACGGCAGCGCACGGCTACGGAGCGGACCGCCTGGTCGGCCAGACCACGGTGCAGACCGGCGATGCGGTCTCGGAGTGCCCGGGACCGTGCACGAACGCGGACATCACCCTTCCCTGCTCGCCCGAGGACTCGCCGCTCGATTGTGACGACACGTTCTTTGCGGGCTGCAAGTCGTGCGTTAAGGGACGCGTGGTCGATGGTGGCGGCGTACCCAAGGCCGCTGTGATCAAGGCCTCGATGGGGAGCTCGAGCTTCACGGTGGTGACCGATGAGCAGGGCAACTACTGTGCACCCGCTGGTCAGGGGGCGCTCGTCACGCTGACGGCTACCGGCGCGCAGGGGGAGACGGGCGTGATCAGCGCGCTGCCCCAGAACACGGGCAAATGCCCAGATTGTGAAGCGGCGCCGGACCTGGTGCTCAGCGACGCGCCGGCAACCGGTGCAGAGGACGGGATCGACTTCAGCGGCTGTGGAACCGACGTCGACGGGATCACTCTGACGTCGGTGATCGCCAACGGCACCGACCCGAGGCTTTCTGCCATCGACTCGGGGTGGGTCACGGTCTGGGATGCCGGTGCCGGTTCGGGCGAGGCCGACTGGCGGATGCAGCTCCAGTTCGTTCCGGCCGGAACCGCGAACCCGGCGGGTGCGGCCACGGCCACGGTCTACCTGGATCTCGATGCCGCGCCTTCCGGAGGTGCCACCTACGCCGTGGAATCGGGAGAGGGGTACGTGATCCACGGGACCGCAGACTCGGCTTTAGGCGGCATGCTGGGGCTGGGCAACGAGACGTACGCGGTCGGCGGGGGCGACACAACGGTGATCGGCTCCGGCTCCATCCAGCTCGACCAGGGGTTCTCGAAGGTGGGCGACACGGTGACCGGGAGCTTCAATCTCACGTTTGCGTCCCAGTGCGCCCCGCCTGACGCGACCTTGACCTTGGCCGGGACGATCTCCACCAAGGTGCGTGAGCCGATGAACATCGTTCCGAGCTTTGACTGGACGCCGGAGTCGAACGAGTTCAAGCAGTGGGTGTGCAGCCTATACGACCTCTTCCTCCTCTCCTCGTCCATCCAGGAATACCAGGGGGCCGTCCAGGTTCTGCTCGACGGTGCCATCTCTCCCTCCGGCGGTGCGGCAAACATGAGCTACGCCAAGTACGCCTGGGAGAAGGATGCCTTCAGCCTGGCCTTCTACGGGCAGGACCTGACCCTGACCCTGTCGGTGGACGATCCGCTCGATGGCTCCAATCCGGTCACGAGCGGAATGCTGATGTTCAGCAAGGGCGACTGCATATACGAGAAGAAGTCCGGTTCTGTGACCATCTCGGGCATCGAGGGCAGCGGTGGGGATGCGTGGGTGACCGGCTCGTTCGACGTCGACTTCGTGAAGCCCGACTACATCGATGCCTCGTGCCCGGAGCACAAGGTCACCGGTCAGTTCGGCGCACCGGTGTGCAGGTAGACAGGAGGGACCATGCGTTCGGACATCACCATCGAGAACGGCAAGGCCTACCACATCGGGGTGGCACCGCACGAGATGGCGCCGCGCATCTTCCAGGTGGGCGATCCGGCCCGGGCCGTCAAGGTGGCGGAGCGCTTCGACCGGGTGGACTTCGAATGCAGGAACCGTGAGTACGTGACCTTCACCGGTTCCCTGGCTGGCAAGCCGGTCTCGGTCATGGGGACGGGGATCGGCCACGACAACGTCGAAATCGCGTTGCTTGAAGCCTACACGCTGCTGGCCTTCGACCTATCCACGGCCACACGCAAGACTGTGGCGCCGGACATCACGGTGATTCGGATCGGTACGTCGGGAGGGGCGCAACCCGACGTCGAGCCGGGCACGATGGGCATCACGTCATACGCCGTTGGCCTGGATACCACCGGCATCTACTGGGATGTTCCACTTCCCGATCGGACGGCGGGCAAGCTGGAGATCGTGGCCAAAAGACTCCTCGACGATGCCACGGTCCCGGGTTCCCGCTTTTCCGGGTGGGTCCGCCCGTACGCCTCCCGTGCCACTCCAGAGATGGTGCGACTTCTGGAGCACGCTGCCCGCGAGGTCGCTCCCCGCTTCCCCCTCGTGACCGGAGTCACCGTGGCGGCACCGGGCTTCTACGGTGCCTCGGGACGCTGCATGGAGGGCCTGTCCCTCTCGGTCCCGGGCATCAAGGAAGTGTGTGCCGGAATCGAAGCCGATGGTCACCGGGTGGTGAACTTCGAGATGGAATCGAGCCTCATCTTCCACCTGGCCCAGGGCCTCGGCTGGCGGGCCGGCACCATCTGCCCGATCATTTCGAACCCAAGGCGTCACGGGGTCGTGATGGATTACCGGCCCTGCGTCGAGGCAGCGATCGACATCGCGGTGCGGGCGATGGAGCACATCTGAGCCGGGCACGGGTGCGCCGAACCCTACGGCTACCTTGTTACGACTTTTTCAGTGTCCCCCCGGCAGACCTCTGCTCGGGCGCGACCGACCCGCTAATCCCGAAGGCCCACGATGTCCACCAGCAGCATCTGGACGGCATCTTTCACACAACGCTTGTGGGGAGTGCTCTCCAATCCCGACGCGGCAACGGCAGCCAGCATGGCCCGATTCCATTCAGCGAGGTCCGCAGCGGCCGCCGGGGGGGGCAGCGTTCTGAACAACTCCGTGACCGTCCCGATGCTGCTCCGGTCGTGCCCCTGGCCCTCCAGCGCCCAGTAGAGGACGGTTGTGCGAGGATGCTGATATTGGCGCTTGCAAGGCCTCCCGAAGGTCGTTCTGCCAGGAATGCGGGAGACAGACCGATGATTTGTCCGGCGACGAACCGTGTGGCCGGTGTGGTTCAATCCTGAAACAGGACGACAATACGATGTACGATTGCCCTGCTTGTGGAATGGCCGCATCCTGCGGATGGCACTTCTGCGTACGGTGCGGAGCTGAGCTGACCTCGTGCGACAACTGAGCGCTGGGTATCGCGGCGGCAGGCAGGTACCGGTGCTTCGGCATCCCTTGAAATCGAGGTCCTGGCACTCGGTTCCGTCCGAAGCATAGACCAGGAGCCGCCCGGGCTGTTGTTCGAGTGCGGCTTCCACGCTGCATCTGAGGCGCTCCCGGTCCTCCGGCTGCCAGTTTGCCTTCTCGCTGCGGGCCAGGACCTTTCCCACGAGCGTGCTGCGTTCCCGCGCCCATGGAGTGAGCGAGAACCGGGCCGGCTCCGCCCCCGGAACCACCTCGACGAGTCCGAGGCTTCTAAGATGGGACAGAGCGGCACCGAGCAGGTGCAGATTCCATTCCCGGTCCTGCACCATCTCCCGGAGGGGCAATGCTTCCTTCCGGCTCAGCAACAGGTCGAAGGCCGCGGCGGGCGAACCGGTGACGGGTTGAAGCGGTTCGTGCAGGTCCATGGGTCCCTACATCCCCCCCGACTTTCGGATTCCCAGCACGACCCAGACGGCCACGAGGAACGAGGCGGTCAGGGACGCGGTCGAGAGCCAGTCCGGAAAGCCCTCGGCCTGGCTGAAGAAGGCCGATGCCGCTACTCCGGCCCCGGCCAGGACCGCACCAGCCAGCCGGTTCGTGGATGCCGCCTTTTCCCGGGCAGCATAGAGCAGGTTGTCGTCCTGCACCTGCACCTTGAGCTCCCCCTCGCGAAGCCGACGAACGAGTTGGCTCAGCTCCTTGGGGAAGGTCCGGGCAAACGACAGGATGTCGAGCGCCACGTCGACGACCTGGGCGGAATGCTGCGTCGGGTCGAGCGCCCGCTTCACGAACAGGGAGACGAGATAGGGCTGCACCGCGGCCAGCGGCTCGAACTGCGGGTAGATCTGCCGCGCCAGCCCTTCCATGGTCCCGAGCGCGCGCCCCACCATGAGCAGGTCCGACGGCAGCGAGACCTTGTGCCGGTACATCACCTCCACGGAAGTCCGGATCAGCTCGTCCAGCTTGAGCGCACCGATGCTCAGCGTGGCGAACCGTTCCATCATGACCTCGGCATCCCGGCGCAGGCTGCGGATGTCGGCCGAAGCCGGCACCAGCCCGGCGGAAAGCAGGCTGTCCACCAACATCCCGGAATCATGCGAGACCAGTGCCACCATGAAGGAAAGCATCTCCTCCATGCGGGCCTCGCTGATGAACCCCATCATCCCGAAGTCGAGCAGGCACACCTTGCCGTCGTCCGCGATCATGAAGTTCCCGGGATGGGGATCGGCATGGTAGAACCGGAACTCGAACACCGACCGCAGCAGCAGGCGGGTGCCGATCTCCGAGATCTCCTTCGGGCTGAGCGGAAATACGTTCCAGTCCGTCACCGCGGTGACCTTGGTCCCCTTGAGGAACTCCATCACGATGAGGTTCTCGGTACACAGCTCGTCGAAAGCCCTTGCGATCCGGACGTTCGGCTCGTCCGCCAGGCAGGCCTTGAAGCGCTCCATGTTGCGCACTTCGTTGCGGAGGTCCATCTCCTGTGTGAACGTGCGGGCGAACTCCTCCACGAGCTGCCGGGGGTGCATGTGCTCGACCCCATCGAAGTTGTCCTCGATGTAGCCCGCGATGTCCTTGAGCACTGCCAGATCGTCCCGCACGATCTTCTCCAGCCCAGGACGCTTGACCTTCACCACGACCTCTTCATCGCTCACGAGCCTGGCCCGGTGCACCTGGGCGATGGAGGCCGCGGCCAACGGCTGCCGCTCGATGTCGGCAAACACATCGCCGGGCATCCGCTTGAGCTCCTGGGCGAGAATCGCTTCGACCATCTCGAAGGGAAACGGCGGCACCTGGTCCTGGAGGCGGGCAAGCTCCCGGATCACTTCGGGCGGGAAGATGTCGGGCCGATTGGCAAGCACCTGTCCGAACTTGATGAACGTGGGACCGAGCTGCTCGCAGACGTTGCGAAGCCGGGCACCAAAAGAAAGGGTCTCCCGATCCTGCCACCGGCCGAACGATACCGCCCGCCGCACCCCGCGCCAGAGCCGGGAAAGCCCGGTCCTCGTGGCCACGTCCGCAAACCCGTGCCGGGCCAGCACCCCAGCGATGTCCCGATACCTCCGGAACTTCTTGTAGGACCTCTGCAGCAGGAAGAACCTGTAGAGGGATGAGCTCACGGCTTCCCTCCCGGCCTGATGATGCCGCTGACCAGCTCGTGCACGACCTGGGCGATGAGGTCCCGCTCCTTGCGCCCCCCCTCTTCAACCTCGGAAAGCCGCTTCTCGATGTCGGCCTTGAGCTTCTCCATCTGCTCCGGGGTGAACTTCTCCGTGCGCGACACGTGCCGCCACAGCTCTTCCCGGTCGAGCGCGAGCAACGCCTTGGCGACTGCCGAGCTCAGGGCCCGGGACGCGATCTGCTTCCACAGGAATCGATACGACATGGGTTCACCTGCCGGACGCCGCAATGTGTGCAGCGCACTCGGGTGGGGCGATTATAGCGACCGGGGGGGGGAATGCAACGGGCTGGCGGGCCTATTCCTCTTCCTTCTTCTCGACGGCCTCGGGGGCCTCTTCCTTCTCGAGCTTGCGCTCGATGGCAGCGGCAGTCACGTGCTCCGAGCCGACGAGCTCGATGATGCCGATCTCAGCGGCATCGCCGTGGCGCTGGCCGAGCGGGATGATGCGGCTGTAGCCGCCATGCCGCTCGGCGAAGCGGGGAGCGATGTCCGAGAAGAGCTTGTGGACCGCGTTGTCGGTGAACAGGGTCTGGGCAGCCAGCCGGCGGGCATGCAGCGTTCCCTTCTTTCCGAGCGTGATGAGCTTGTCCACTTCCTGCTTGAGCACCTTGCAGCGGCCGATCGTGGTCTTGATCGACTCGTTCTCGATGAGCGAGGTCAGAAGGTTCCTGACCAGGGCCTTGCGGTGCGACGGGTTCCGGCCGAGCCGGTGAATCGGTTTACGGTGTCTCATGGCGACCTCACCTACTCCTTGGGCGCGTTGGGGGCCTTGCCGGGGTCAAAGCCCTCGAGCTTCATCCCGAGCTGCAGCCCCATCCCGGCCAGAACTTCCTTGATCTCCTTCAGGCTCTTGCGCCCGAAGTTCTTGGTCTTGAGCATGTCGGCTTCGCTGCGCTGGACCAGCTCGCCGATGAAGCGGATGCTGGCATTCTTCAGGCAGTTGGCGCTGCGGACGGACAGCTCCAGCTCCTCTACCGGGCGGTAGAGGTTGGGGCTGAGGGAATCCGCGTGGTCCCGTTCCTCGTGGTAGTCCACGGGGACCGACTCGTCCAGGCCGATGAAGATCTGGAGCTGGTCTTTCATGATCTTGGCAGCCAGGCCGAGGGCATCGCGCGGGGCGATGGAGCCGTCGGTCTCGATCTCCATGACCAGCTTGTCCAGGTCGGTATCTTCGCCGGCGCGGGCGTTGGTGACGCTGTAGTTGGCCTTGATGATCGGCGAGAAGAGCGAGTCCACGACGACGGTGCCGATGGGCATTTCGCCGAGGCGGTGCTTCTCGGACGGGACATACCCGCGCCCCATGGAAGCGGTCATCTCGACCCGGAGACGTCCCCCATCCACGACGGTGGCGAGGTAGTGGTCCGGGTTGAGGATGGAGACCGTGTGGTCGCCCGCGATGTCACCGGCATGGACCCGAGCGGGGCCCTTGATGTCGATGGACAGCGTGCGGGCTTCTCCCTCGGGGACCGTGAGGCGCACGCCCTTGAGGTTCAGGATGATGTCCGCGACATCTTCCTGGACTCCGGGGATGGCCGAGAACTCGTGGAGCGCTCCGTCGACCTTGACGGTGACGATGGCGGCCCCGCGCACGGACGAGATGAGGATGCGGCGCAGCGCGTTGCCGATGGTCACGCCGAATCCGCGCTCGAAGGGCGCGCAGGAGAAGATCCCGAGGCGGCCGCTCTTGCCGACCTTGTCGGCCTCGACTTCCTTCGGTCTTCTCAGTTTCACCCAGTGTCTGTACATGCACTACCTCCCGTCCGTTCGGCCTTACTTGGAGTACAACTCCACGATGAGGGATTCCTGAACCGGCAGGTCGACATCTTCGCGGGCAGGCAGCGCAACCACCTTCGCGGTCATCTCCTTGCGGTCCACTTCCAGCCAGCCTGGGGATTCCCGCGACGGGCTCTCCGCCCTGACCGACATGGTGCCGTGCTTCTTGCTCGTCTCCTTGACGGTGACGGTCTGACCGGCCTTGACGGTGTAGGACGGGATGTTGACCATGCGGCCGTTGACCAGGATGTGCCGGTGGAGCACGAACTGGCGTGCCTCGGCGCGGCTGGCAGCGAATCCGCAGCGGAAGATCACGTTATCGAGCCGCCGCTCCAGGAGCTGGAGCATGTTGGCGCCGGTGATCCCCTTCATGCGGACGGCCTTGGAGAACACGATCCGGAACTGCCGCTCGAGGATGCCGTAGGTCCGGCGGACCTTCTGCTTTTCCCGGAGCTGGATGCCGTAGTCGGACTTCTTGCCTCTGGACTGGCCGTGCTGCCCGGGAGCGTACTGGCGCCGTTCGAGCGCGCACTTCTCGGTGCTGCAACGGTCTCCCTTGAGGAAGAGCTTGATGCCTTCCCGCCGGCACAGTCTGCACTTTGCTTCCGTATATCTCGCCACGATGCTCCTCCTTCCAGCTACACTCTACGACGCTTCTTGGGACGGCAGCCGTTATGCGGCATCGGCGTGATGTCCCGGATCAGGGTAACCTTGAGCCCGGCGGAGGCCAGGGCGCGGACTGCGGCTTCACGGCCGCTGCCCGGTCCCTTGACGAGCACGGTCACGCTCTGCATGCCGTGTTCCATGGCCTTGCGGGCCGCATCTTCGGCCGCGGTGGTGGCTGCGAAGGGGGTGGACTTCTTGCTCCCCTTGAAGCCCTTGACGCCTGCGGTGCACCACGCCACGGTATTGCCGCGCAGGTCGGTCAGGGTGACCACGGTGTTGTTGAACGTGGACTGAACGTGCGCCACGCCCACCGGGATGTTCTTCTTGATCTTCTTCTTACCAGCTCTCGGTGCCTTCGCCATGGCTCCCCCCTTACTTCTTGCCGCCGATCTTCTTCTTCTTGACTGCAGCGCGCCGCGGTCCCTTCCGGGTGCGGGCGTTGGTGTGGGTTCTCTGTCCCCTCACCGGCAGCCCTCTACGGTGGCGGAGTCCCCGATAGCATCCGAGGTCCATGAGCCGCTTGATGCTGGCAGCCACGTCCCGGCGGAGTTCGCCTTCCACCTTGACTTCCGAGTCGATGACCTCGCGCAGCTTGGCCACCTCGCCGTCGGTGAGGTTGTCCGAGCGCACGGAGCCGTCGACACCGGCCTTGTTGCAGATCCAGTCCGCTCTGAAGCGGCCGATCCCGTGGATCGCGGTCAGCGCAATGTCGATGCGCTTGTTCCTGGGTAGGTCAACACCCGCAATACGTGCCATTTCTACACCTTCCTAGCCTTGCCGCTGCTTGTGCCGGCGGTTCTCACAGATGACCCGCACGACGCCCTTTCGCTTGATCACGCGACACTTCTCGCAAATCTTCTTCACCGACGAACGAACCTTCATGACACCACCTATTTCGGTTTCCCGACCGAGCGGTACACAATCCGCCCGCGGGTCAGGTCATAGGGCGACAACTCAATCTTCACACGGTCACCGGGAAGGATCCGGACGAAGTGCATTCGCATCTTGCCCGCGACATGGGCGAGGACGCGGTGGCCGTTGTCCAGCTCGACCCGGAACATCGCGTTGGGAAGCGGCTCGATGACCGTCCCTTCAACCTCGATTCCTTCTTCCTTCGCCATGCTCAGCTCCCCAGGAGTCCCTTGACCGCGTCAAACACGGCCTCGGGGGTCTTCCCGGTGCCGTTCACCTCCTTCACGCTGCCGAACCGGCCGTAGTACTCGACCAGCGGCATCGTCTGCTGCTTGTACACCTCGAGGCGGTTGCGCACCGTGGCCTCGTTGTCATCGGCCCGCTGCACGAGCCCGCTGCCGCACGAGTCGCAGGTCATGTCCACCTTGGGAACCATGAAGGTCCGGTGGTACATGGCCCCGCACTTGCCGCAGGTGAGCCGGCCGGTGAGCCGCTCCACGATCTCGTCCGCGTCCACCACGATGTTGAGCACCAGGTCGATGGCCACTCCCATCTCGTGGAGGGCCTTGGCCTGGGCCAGCGTCCGCGGGAACCCGTCGAGAATGAATCCCTTGGCCATGTCAGGAGCCTTGAGCCGCTCGGAGACGATGCCGACCACGACGTCGTCGGGTACCAGCTCGCCCCGCGCCATGGAGCGTCCCGCCTCGAGGCCCAGAGGGGTCCCCTTGGCCTTCGCTTCCCGCAGCATGTCCCCGGTGGAGACCTGCGGAATGGAAAGCAACTCCATGATCTTGCGTGCCTGGGTACCCTTTCCGGCCCCAGGGGCTCCCAACAGGATGATCTTCATATCGCTCTCCTGCCCTTGATCCGAGGACCGCGGCCGCCCGCGAAGCCCTCGTAGTTGCGGGAGATGAGGTGATACTCGATCTGCTGCGCCGTGTCAAGCGCAACTCCCACCACGATCAGGAGCGACGTTCCGCCGAAATAGAACGGGACGCCGAAGCTCGACTGCAGGTAGGTGGGGAGCACGCAGATGGCCGACATGTACATCGCACCGCCGAACGTGATGCGGGACAGCACCCGCTCGATGTAGTCGGCAGTCCGCTTGCCGGGGCGGATGCCGGGGATGAATCCGCCCTGCTTCTTCAGGTTGTCCGCCACGTCGACCGGGTTGAACGTGACCGCGGTGTAGAAGTAGCAGAAGAACACGATCAGGCCGACGTACAGCACGTTGTAGACCATCTGGCCCGGAACGAGCTTGGCATTCATCCAGCCGACCCAGGTGGCCCCGGGGAACAGGTTGCCCAGGGTGCTGGGGAACATGAGCACGGACGAAGCGAAGATGGGCGGGATCACGCCCGCGCTGTTGACCTTGAGGGGCAGCATGGTGGTCTGGCCGCCGTACACCTTGCGCCCGACCACTCGCTTGGCATACTGGACCGGGATGCGGCGCTGGCCGCGCTCGAAGAACACGATCGCTCCCATGACGGCCACGACGAGCAGCGCGATGAGGATGAGCGTGATCGGCTCGAGCTTGCCCCCTTCGAAAGTGGACAGCTTCATGGTCTGGATCACCGCATCGGGCAGGCTGGCCACGATACCGGCGAAGATGATGAGCGAGATGCCGTTGCCGATGCCCCGCTCGGTGATACGCTCGCCCAGCCACATCAGGAACGCGGTCCCGGTGGTCAGTGCGAGCACGGTCAGCAGCTTGAATCCGATGCCGTGGGAGAGCACCATGCCCTTGGCCACCGAGCCGGACAGGCTCTCGAGCCAGGACGCGATGGCGAACCCCTGGAACAGCGACAGGAGCACCGTGCCGTAGCGGGTGTACTGGTTGATCTTGCGCCGCCCCTGCTCCCCTTCCTTCTGGAGACGCTCGAGCGAGGGGATCACCACTGCCATGAGCTGCAGGATGATGCTCGCGCTGATGTACGGCATGATGCCGAGCGCGAACACCGAGAGCTGCTTCATGGCACCGCCCGAGAACAGGTCGAACAGGCCGGCGAGGCCCGTGCTTCCCGTCCGCATGTACTGGTCCATGATGGTCCGGTCCACGCCCGGCACGCTCACGAACACGCCGATCCGGTAGACCGCCAGCATGAACAGCGTGTACAGGAGCCGTTTGCTCAGCTCGGGCACACTGCCGATGTTCCTCAGGCTACCCACGGGTTACCTCCGCCTTGCCACCCTTCTCCTCGATCTTGGCGATCGCGGACTTCGAGAAGGCATCGAGCTTCACGGTGAGCCGCTTTTCCAGGTTGCCATTGCCCAGGCACTTGACGCCGTCGGGACGTCCCTTGACCAGCCCGCACGCGAGCAGGGCCGCGAGGTCGACCACGGTGCCGTCTTCGAACCCGTTGAGCTGGGCCACGTTGACCCATGCGAAGTTCTCGGCGAACACGTTCTTGAACCCGCGCTTGGGCAGACGGCGGTACAGTGGCATCTGGCCGCCTTCGAAGAAGGGGCGGACCTTGCCCTTGCCGGCCCGGGCGCGCTGTCCCTTGTGTCCCTTGCCGGCGGTCTTGCCCAGGCCGCTGCCCACGCCGCGGCCGAGCCGCTTGCGAGTCTTGGTTGCCCCTTCCGGAGGGGTGAGATTGGACAGCTCCTTCATGGTCAGACCTCCTCGACTTTCAGCAGGTGGATGACCTTGTTGACCATCCCGCGGTTGGCCGCGTTGTCTTCCAGCACCCGGACCTGGTGGAGCTTGCGGAATCCCAGGGAGCGGATGCAATCATGCTGCACCTGGGTCCCCCCGATGGTGCTCTTCACGTACGTAACCTTGAGCTTCTTTGCCATGGCCCCTACCTCGTCCGGATCTCTTCCACCGACTTGCCCCGCCGCTGGGCCACCTGGTCCGCGGAGGTCATGGTCAGCAGTGCCTTGAGCGTGGCCTTCACCACGTTGTGCGCATTGGTGGTCCCGATGACCTTGGTCAGGATGTTCTGCACGCCGGCTGCCTCGAGCACGGCACGCATGGCACCGCCCGCGATGATGCCCGTGCCGGGCCCGGCCGGCCGCAGCACGACCCGAGCCGCGCCGAACTTCACGAACGTCTCGTGCGGAATCGTCCCGTTGACGAGCTGCACATGGGTCATGCTCCGCTCCGCCCTCTCGGACGCCTTGCGCATGGCCTCCGGAACTTCCCGGGCCTTGCCCACGCCGATGCCGACGGAACCCTCGCCGTCCCCCTTCACCACGATGGCGGCGAAGCTGAACCGACGCCCGCCCTTGACCACCTTGGCAACGCGGTTGATGTACACCACCTTCTCGATGAAGCGGTCTTCTTCTTCGGCCTGACCGCCCTTGTCGCCGCGGCGAGAGTCGAGAGATGCCTGATACGTCTTCTCAGCCATCGAATCCTCCTAGAACTTGAGCCCGCCCTTCCTGGCACCCTCGGCCAACGTGGCGATGATCCCGTTCTTCCTGTAGATGAAGCCGTTGCGATCGAACACCACCTCGGAGATGCCCTTCTCGACGCAGAGCTTCGCGATGAGAAGGCCTACTGCCTCGGCGGCGGGCTTGCCGGTCTTCTTGCCTTCGCCCGCCTTGAACTCCGGGGTCAGGCTGCTGGCCGCTGCCAGGGTGGCCCGCTTGTCATCGTCGATGACCTGCGCATACACGTGCTTGTTGGAGCGGAACACGCACAGCCGGGGACGGGCAGTCGTTCCCTTGAGATGGGCCCGTACGCGCTGCTGCCGCTTCAGCCTCGAAATCAGTCTCACGGACGTCCTGTTGCTCACGTCATCCTCCATTGGCCCCAGGGACTACTTGCCCTTGGCCGTCTTGCGCACCGCGTGCTCGCCCTGGTATCGGATTCCCTTGCCCTTGTAGGGATCCGGCGGCCGCACCGCCCGAAGGCTGGCGCTGGTCTGCCCGACCAGGTGCTTGTCCATGCCCGATACCACCACCGTGTTCGGGTTCGGAAGCTCCACCTTGATTCCTTCCGGAACCGGGAACTCCCGCGGCTTGGTGTATCCCACGGTCAGCACCAGCTTCTTGCCCTGCATCTCGGCCTTGAAGCCCGCGCCGTGGATTTCCAGGGTGCGGCTCCAGCCGGCCGTAATCCCCTGGATCATGTTCGCGATCAGCGTGCGGTAGAGGCCGTGGCAGGCCCGTGCCGGACGGGTATCATCGACCCGCTCGATCACCACCACCTCGCCCTCCACGCGGACCTTGACGAAGCGGACTTCCTGCACCAGCTTCTTCTTCCCGTCCGAAGACGCCACGGTCACCACGTCCCCAGCGACCGTCACTTTGACCGTCTTGGGGATCGGAATCGGCTTGTTCCCAATCCTCGACATATCGGCCTCCAACTAGTACACGCGGCACAGGACCTCACCGCCGACCCGCTGCTTGCGGGCCTCGCGGTCGGTCATGATCCCCCGGGAAGTGGACACGATGGCCACTCCCATCCCACCCAGCACCCGCGGCAGCTCGTCCGTGCCCAGGAAAATCCTGCGGCCGGGACGCGATACCCGCTCGATGACCTGGATGGCCGGGGTCTTGTTCACATACTTGAGGTCGATGCGGATGACCCCGGACAGCCGGTCGTCCAGCACCATGTAATCCTCGATATAGCCCTCTTCCTTCAACAGCTTCACGACAGCGACCTTCAGCTTCGACGAAGGAAGCTCCACCGCTTCGTGGCGCGCCTGAAGTCCGTTGCGAATCCGGGTCAACAGGTCGGCAATCGGATCCGTCATGCTCATGTCAATCCTCCTACCAGCTCGCCTTCCGCACTCCGGGCAGATCCCCCTGGAGGGCCAGATTCCGCAGGCAGATCCGGCACATGTTGAACTTCCGATAGTAACCCCGAGGCCGACCGCACAGCGGGCACCGGTTCCGGTATCGGACCTTGAACTTCGGCTGGACGCCGATCTTCATCAGAAACACTTTCCTGGCCACGAAAGTCCTCCTTCCTACTTGCGGAACGGCATGCCCAGGTGAGTCAGAAGGCTCTTGGCCTCGTCGTCGTTCCTGGCCGTGGTAACGAACGTGATGTTCATGCCCTTGATCTTCTCGATCTTGTCGTAGTCCACCTCGGGGAACACGATCTGTTCCTTGAGCCCCATGGTGTAGTTGCCCTTGCCGTCGAAGCCTCGCCGGGCAACGCCGCGGAAGTCACGAACGCGAGGCAGGGCAAGGTTCATGAGCCGGTCCACGAACTCCCACATCTTGTCGCGGCGCAGGGTGACGCAGACACCCACCGGCATGCCGGCACGGACCTTGAAGGCCGAAATCGACTTGCTCGACCGGGTCACGACCGGCTTCTGGCCGGTGATCTGCCCGAGCTCACGGGCGCACGACTCGATGAGCTTGGGGTTCTGAATCGCCTCGCCCAACCCCATGTTGACCACCACCTTGAGGAGCCGGGGGATTTGCATCGGGTTCTTGAACCCGAATTCCTTCACCAGCTCGGGGCAGATCTCCTTGAGGTATCTTTCCTTCAACCTCGGTGCCATGCTCTTCTCCATCAGTCAATGCTTTCGTTCATCTTGTGAGAGTGGCGAACCTTCGTTATCTTGCCACTCCGCTCGATGACTTTGTAGTTCACACGCACGGGACGGTTGCCGGCACGGGCGCTCACCAGCATCACGTTCGACACGTGAATGGGGGCTTCCTTGTCGACGATGCCGCCGCGCGGCTCCTTCTCGGTGGGCCGGGTGTGCTTCTTCATGATGTTGAGCTTCTCAACGAGCACCCGCTCCCCCTTGACCACCTTGAGCACCCGGCCCCGCTTGCCACGGTCCTTGCCGGCGATGATCTGGACTTCGTCCCCTTTCTTGATCTTCATGACCCGTCCTCCTTACAGCACTTCGGGGGCAAGAGACGTGATCCGGGTCAGCTTCCGGGCCCGCAGCTCGCGGGCAACGGGGCCGAAGATGCGCGTCCCGATGGGTTCATTCTGCTTGTTCAGCAGCACCACCGCGTTGTCATCGAACCGGATGTAGGAACCGTCGGCCCGCCGGACGTTGCTGCGCACGCGCACCACGACGGCCGGGTGGACCTCCCCCTTCTTGACCTTGCTCTTGGGGAGCGCTTCCTTCACGGTCACGATCACGATGTCACCCAGAGATGCGGTCCGGGCCCTGGTGGCCCCCAGGATCTTGATGACCTGGAGGAGCCGGGCTCCCGAATTGTCCGCGGACTCCAGATAGGTTTCCGCCTGTATCATGACACCCTCCTAAGCCAACGGCACTAGGCCGCCTTCTCCACGATCTTGCGGACCCGCCAGCACTTGTTCTTGCTGAGCGGCCGGCATTCCACGATGACCACGCGGTCACCGATCCCGCACTCATTGCGCTCGTCGTGCGCCATGAACACCTTCTTGCGGGTGACGTACTTCTTGTAGACCGGGTGAAGGAAGCGGCGGACGAACTCGACCCGGACGGTCTTGTCCATCTTGTCGCTCACCACCACGCCCGTCACGACCTTGTGATTCCCACGCTCCTTCATAACCCACCTCGCCTCAGGCCTTGGGGGACTGCTGCCGGGAATTGATCTCCGTCAGCAACCGGGCCAGGTCCTTCTTGAGCTTCTTGATGGTTGCCGTGTTGGCCAGGCCACCGACGTGCTTCTTGAAGCGCACCTTCTGGAGCTCTTCCCGCACGTTCTTCTCCTTGAGTCCCAGCTCCTGTTCGGTCAGATTCCGGATCTCCGTCGGTTTCATCACACCACCATGTTCCGCTTGATGATCTTCGTCGTGATCGAAAGCTTGTGGGCAGCCCGGAGCAGGGCATCCTTGGCCAGCTCTTCCGGGACGTCCGCAACTTCGAACAGCATCCGGCCGGGGCGAATCACGGCAACCCACACGTCCGGAGTGCCCTTGCCCTTGCCCATGCGGGTTTCAGCCGGCTTCTTTCCGACCGGCTTGTCCGGGAACACCCGGATCCAGATGCGGCCGAACTTCTTGACCTTCCGCATGATGGCAACACGCGAGGCCTCGAGCTGGCGGGCGGTGACCCATCCCGGGGCCGTGGCCAGGAGGCCGTAATCTCCGAAGGAGACGTCGTTTCCGGTGTACTCGGTACCCCGCATACGTCCCTTCTGCTGCTTGCGATGCTTCGTTCTCTTTGGCGACTGCATTTCGCCCTCCCGCTGTTCCTAGAGAATGTCACCCTTGTAAATCCAGCACTTGATCCCGATGACGCCGTAGGTCGTCCGCGCGATGCCGGTGCCGTAGTCGATGTCCGCACGCAGGGTGTGGAGCGGCACGCGGCCTTCACGGTACCACTCGGTCCGGGCCATTTCCGCGCCGCCGAGACGGCCGGAGCAGCGCACCTTGACCCCGAGGGCACCGGACTTGAGCGCGGTCGAGACCGCCTTCTTCATCACGCGGCGGAACGAGGCCCGACGCTCGAGCTGCGCGGCGATGTTCTCCGCCACGAGCACGGCATCCAGCTCGGCCTTGCGCACTTCCTGGATGTTGAGGAACACTTCGCCCTCGGTCATCCCCTGCACCTTGGCCCGCACCGCGTCGGCGCGCTGTCCCTTCTTCCCGATCACGATCCCCGGACGGGCGGTGAACACGTTCACCTTCACCTTGTTCGAGGCCCGCTCGATGTGGACCCGGGAGATCCCGGCATCGAAAAGCTCCTTCTTGACGACCTTGCGGATCTTCAAGTCCTCGTGGAGCCACTTGGCATACGCCCGCTCCTCGAACCACTTGGAGTTCCATCCCTTGGTGACGCCGACTCTGAACCCGACCGGGTGAACCTTCTGCCCCACGTTCGTTCCTCCCCTACAGTTCTGCCACGACAACAGTCAGATGCGCGGTGGGCTTGGCAATCGGAGTCGCCCGCCCCATGGCCCGCGGGATCCAGCGCTTCCACACCGGCCCCTTGTCCGCGTAGATATCCTTGATGTAGATCCGGGCCGGATCCACGTCGTTCTCCTTGAGGACCTTGAGGTTCGCCACCGCACTGTCCACCAGCTTCTTCCAATACTGGGAGGACTTGCGGGGGACCACCTGCATGACCACGAGCGCCTGCTCGAGGCTCTTGCCCCTCAGCTCGTTCGCCATGAACCGCGCCCGCTGAGCGCTGATTCGAGCAAATCTCCACTGGGCCTTGGCTTCCATGACACTCCCCCTAATCACTTCTTGTCGCCGCCGTGGCCGAAGAACTGCCGCGTCGGTGCGAATTCACCCAGCTTGTGGCCGACCATGTTCTCGGTGACGAACACCGGCACGAACTTCTTGCCGTTGTGCACCGTGATCGTCAGCCCGACCATCTCCGGAACGACCGTGGACCGCCGGGACCAGGTCTTGATGACGTTCTTCTTCTGCGTGTTCTGGGCCTCGGCGACCTTCTTCATCAGGTGGTCATCGATGAACGGCCCTTTCTTGAGCGATCTGGTCACGTCTCCCCTCCTACTTCGTCCGCCGGGCCACGATGAACCGGGTGGACGGCTTCTTCCGTTTACGCGTCTTCTTCCCCTTGGTCGGAACGCCCCACGGCGTGCACGGATGCCGGCCGCCCGAGCTCTTCCCTTCACCACCGCCCATGGGGTGATCGACCGGGTTCATCGCAACGCCGCGGCTCTGGGGCCGCACACCCAGCCACCGGGTACGACCGGCCTTGCCGATCGACACGCCCGAGTGCTCCACGTTGCTGACCTGGCCGACCGTCGCCCGGCAGTTCGCCAGCACCCGGCGAAGCTCGCCCGACGGAAGCCGCAGCAGCACGTACTTGCCTTCCTTTGCCATCAGCTGCGCGGAGCTGCCGGCAGAACGGACGAGCTGGCCCCCCGCTCCGAGCTTGATCTCCACGTTGTGGACCACCGTGCCCTGCGGCATGTACTTCATCGGCATGGTGTTGCCCGGCTTGATGTCCGCCTTCATGCTGGAGACCACCCGGTCACCCACGTTCAGCCCGACCGGTGCCAGGATGTACCGCTTCTCTCCATCGGCATAGTCCAGCAGCGCGATGCGGGCCGACCGGTTCGGGTCGTACTCGATCGTGGCCACCACGGCGGGGACTCCCAGCTTCTCACGCTTGAAGTCGATCACCCGGTAGTGACGCTTGTGGCCGCCGCCCCGGTGACGGGACGTGATCCGACCGTAGCTGTTGCGCCCCGCGGTCTTCGGCAGCGTCTTGAGCAGGCTCTTCTCCGGCTCGGTCCGGGTGATCTCCTCGAAATCGGAGACCGACATGAACCGGACGGCGGGAGAAGTCGGCTTGAACTTTCTAATTCCCATGGTCTATCCCCCCGAGGTCCTCTCACACACCTTCGAACAGGTCGATCTGGTGTCCTTCCATCAACGTGACAAATGCCTTCTTCCAGTTGCGCCGACGGCCGGCGGTCTTGCCCACCCGGCGCATCTTGCCGCGCACCACGTTGACCCGGACTTCCTTGACCTGCACGTTGAACACCTTCTCCACAGCGGTCTTGACCTCGAACTTGTTCGCGTCCGGGTGAACCTCGAACGTGTACACGTTCTCGAATTCCCGCTGGGAGTCGGCCTTCTCGCTGATCACCGGCCTGAGCACGACGTCGTAGATGCTGTTCATCCCTTCAGCCTCCCCTCGATCGCTGCCACCGCCTGCGGCGTGAGCACCAGGCGATCGTAGCGCAGGATGTCCTCCACGTTGAGGCCCTGCACCGGCAGCACCTTGATGTCCGGAATGTTGCGCCCCGACAGCGACAGCTTCTCGTTGTCCTGGTCCACGATGAGGGCGCTTCTCAGCTCGAACTTCTTGAGGAACGCGGAAACCCGCCGGGTCTTGACTTCCGGCAGCTCCAGGCGATCCACGACCACCACGCCGTTCTCCGCCAGGCGGCGGGACAGTGCGGAGATCAACGCCTGACGGCGGACCTTCCTGGGCAGGTTGTAGGCAAAATCCCGCGGGTGCGGGCCGAAGACCCTGCCGCCGCCACGCAGCAGCGGCGACTTGATGTCACCCCGGCGAGCCCGTCCCGTTCCCTTCTGCTTGAAGAGCTTGCGCGTCGCACCGGACATCTCCCCACGGGTCTTGGTGCAGGACGTGCCGGCCCGACGCCGGGCCTGCTGCCACCGCACCACTTCCCAGAAGAGATGTTCCTTCACTTCCGCGCCGAAGACTTCGTCAGCCAGATCGAGCTGGCCGACCTTCTCTCGGTTCATGTTGAAGATGTCGATGGTCGCCATCCGCGTCCCCCCTACGATTTGATCTCGACGTCCACACCCGCGGACAGGTCGAGCTTCATCAGCCCATCCAGCGTCTGCTGCGTCGGTTCCAGGATATCGAGCAGCCGCTTGTGCGTACGCACTTCGAACTGCTCACGGCTCTTCTTGTCCACATGCGGCGACCGCAGCACCGTGAAGCGGTTGATGCGGGTGGGCAGCGGCACCGGACCGGCAAGCTTGGCACCGGTTCGGCGCACGATGTCCACGATCTCCGCCACGGACTGGTCGAGCACCTTGTAGTCGTAGGCCTTCAGTCTGATCCGGATCTTGTCCATCGCCACTCCTGTTACAGTCTCGCCGGGGCTCTAAGGGGCGCGGTTGCGACCCCTCGTCGCGGCAATCACTTCCGCCGCGACATCCTCCCCACGCACAACTTTTCAAAAACCAGGGCGAACGTGCGCCCTACCACCGGTAGTGAGCGAATGCCTTGTTGGCTTCCGCCATCCGGTGCGTATCATCCCGCTTCTTCACCGTAGCACCACGGTTCGCGGCGGCATCAACGAGCTCGTTGGCCAACTTCTCGGTCAGCGACTTCTCCCCCCGACCACGGCACGAGGTGAGCAGCCAGCGCATCGCCAGGGCCAGCGCACGGTTCGGCCGGACTTCGACCGGAACCTGGTAAGTGGCACCGCCCACGCGGCGGCTCTTCACTTCCAGATGCGGCCTGGAATTGTTCAGCGCCTGCTTGAAGATGGACAGCGGTTCCTGCTTGGTGATCGCTTCCACGCGCTCCATGGCCTGGTAGAACACCTTCTCAGCCACGGACCGCTTTCCGCAGTACATCAGCTTGCTGACGAACTTCGCGACGGTCACGTCTCCGAACTTCGGATCCGGATCCACCCGCCGCGGCTCGACCGACTTCCTTCTCGGCATGGTCTCTCCTTACTTCTTGCCCCGCTCCGTGCCATACTTGGAGCGGCTCTTCTTTCGGTTCGTGACGCCCGCGGAATCCAACTGGCCGCGGACGATGTGGTAGCGCACGCCCGGGAGGTCTTTGACACGACCACCACGGATGAGCACCAGGCTGTGCTCCTGGAGGTTGTGACCTTCACCCGGGATGTAAGCCGTGACTTCGATCCCGTTGGACAGGCGCACACGGGCCACCTTGCGCAGCGCCGAGTTCGGCTTCTTGGGCGTCGTGGTGTACACTCGGGTGCACACGCCACGCTTCTGCGGGCACGACTGGAGCGCCGGGGCCTTGGTCTTGGCCTTCACTCCGCGGCGTGCCTTCCGGACAAGCTGGTTGATCGTCGGCATCTACTTCTCTCCTCCGCTCTCCCCCACCCCGGGGGAGTCCATAGCAGGGCGGCAGTATAGCCATCGATGCGGGGGTGTCAAGCAAAATCTGGCGGGAATTTTTCGGAGGAGCGAGATGCCCCCACCCACGGCCCCAAGCTCCGCCCGGATCCTGGGGGCGGGAACCCATCGGCCCATACGTCGCAACGATCGTGCTGTCGCCACTCACATCCCCCGTGCGCTCGGTCAGCCGTTCGTCCGGCCCGTAGCGGTAGGTGACCACGGTGCCGTCGGAATTCGGGCCGGTGCCGCCGATGGTGACGACCGATGCGACCCGTCCGCACTCCGCCGAAGCTACGTAGGGCAAGCGCTGACGCTCCGGGCCGTGATGGGGGTGCAGCCACGGCCACCTCGTCCAATCGGCCGGCATCGTCGCAGCGGCAGTTGACCGCCATCCCCGGACCCTTGACCCTTTTTCGCCTGCCTGCACCCGTGGACTTGGGGCTCGTCGTGGCATCCTCACCACGCCCAGCCAAGTAGCGCAGAGTCCTTCACTGGGGAACAGGTCGGCTGATCCGACAACTTGCACCGAAACACCATGAGATCCGCGGGCGATGGGTTCGGCTTCACCTGAAAGTCATGGCTTGCAGCATCCTGCGGCCGCAAAGAGATCGAGGCGGCCCGGCCCGGAGGCAGCATCACGCATCCGGGAGTGGTACCGGCCTGCTTGTCGTTGACCAGCATCGGCGCACCGGACGGATCCGAACGCACGCACACCTTGATCTTCCCGTAGACCTTCTGGACTAGTGATTCCCGGTCCGGGGCACGCTCTTCGACCAGGATCCTGTCGGGCACCCGCTCCAGGACCCCTTCCAGTGCCCTGCGACTGAACGCCGGCAGGGGGGCGCTCCACACGGTCAGGCGAATCGGAACTCCGGCCAGAACATCGAGCCAAACCCGCATGTTCTCTAGCCTCTCGGGCAGTGCTGCCACCGCCTTGACAACACGCCGATCCATCTCCAGGTTGTGCCGCCTCGCCAACGCGTCGTACAGTTGGGCAATATCTTCGTTCTCACGGTACACGGCCGGCATGACGATCGGCGCCTCGAATGGCTTTGGCATCGGCATCTCCATGCAAGGCTCCGGCTTGCACTCTTCCAACTCGGCAAGCGCCTTCCGCCACTTGTCGATGCTGCAGTGCGCACGCGTGGAATCCGAAAGAGTTGCGCAGGAGTCCACTTCGGAATAGTCAAACATCCGGATCGGCTCACGCTCGACTCCCAGGCACCCGGCCCCCTGGCATTCCGAGTGGATTTCGCCAAGCGCTCCGGAGTCAAACGATACGGTCGCCACGGCGTCAACCAGCAGCGATGACGTTTCGGACGGTCTGAGTCCTCTGATCTCCTTGACGAGCTCGTCCGCCTTGTAGGTCAGTTCCTCCAGGGCCGTGGGAGTCATCGAGGCAGCTTCGGCCGAAGACGGCAGCTGTCGGCTCAATGCATCAACCCGGGTTCTGACCGACGCCACCCGGGCGAGGTAGGGATCGTCGGGCTTCACCGCAAGAAAGGACAGGCGGCTGTCCTCGCTGAGCGAGGTGGTCTGCATCACCGTGTGGGGCAGCACGACCAGGTCCATTGTCTCGGCGGCCCCGTCGGGGACTGGAGTAATGCTGCCGGGGGCTTCCTCGGGCGGAGTTCCCGGGTCGAGGGCCAGCGGGGTGTGTATGTTCGTGGGAGCCCACAGGTCCTTCATCGAGGACTGCCCAGGGGGCAGCGGGCTTGCGACCCCAGTCAACAAGACGACCAGTGCTGTCCCGACGGCCAGAGTTGCCAGCCCGCGAATGACGTCTCCACGCCGACTTCCGCCATCGACGTAGAGGAACTTCGACAGCATCAGTGCTACGAAGATTGCCCCTCCGGCGTGAGCAGGCAATGACTGGTCCAGGGAACCCCCACCCTCTTTCGTCCGCACGACATGCAGCACCATCCCGACAAGGAACACGACTAGCAGCGGTAGTCCTGACCAGAGAATCCATCGTGCCTTTGGCGTCATTCCACGTGCCTCGCTTGTAGGTGCGTCTTCTTGTCTCTCCAACCGTCGGTGCCCGTCCGCAGATGCCGGCCGGAGCCCAAAGAGGTCGGCCATTCCGGAAACGCCCGACCCGCAACTCCCGCCTCAACGCCGGCGCTTGCGATCAGAGCACAAAAGGTGCTAGACATCAATGACTTCGCCCGACGTTGCGGCAATGCTCGAGGAGGGTCGAATCATGCGATGGTACGTTCTGGCCGTGGTGGCGCTCGAGTGCGCCGGTGTTGCCTCGTGCTCACACGTCAGGTACGTCCAGAAGAAGGCCGAAATGCAGGCCATCCCCCGCGATCCTGCCAATGTGGCGGTGCTGAAAGTGAAGGAGGATGGCGAGAGGCTCGCGTACCTGCGGCCGGACCAGGACAAGGGCGTGGTGGGTATCGGCTTCACGCAGTTGTTGGAGATGGCACAGCGTCTCGGGGGGTCGCACGAGGATGCCGTCGCTGCGCTGAAGGAGCTGGACTACCCGCTGTCGGTTCAGTTCGATCGCCTCGACTCCTCCGCCATCCGGTGGAGCTGTCAGAATACCCCGGCTCCGACAATCGAGCCAGACGGGAGCGAACAGTGCCCGTGGGGCACGCCCTACAAGTTGGCAGTGAGCGGCCAGATCCAGGGGGTCCTGTTCGACGGGAAGTCACTGGCCGTGGACGGGGACTCCAGAGAGATCGAAAGGGGCGTCCTCTCCGGGAAGGGTGAAGACATCGAGGCCAGGCGGAGGATCGTGCTGCGAGAATGGAGTCGTCCGTGCTTGAGAGCCCAAGGCTACTCTCGCACCCCGCTCATCTATGAGTCCAAGACCAAGCTGGAGTATCTGGACCTGGCAGTCGTCATCCCGGCAGGCAACGTGCAGGAGGTGCGCTACTCAGTCACGGAGCAAAGGGAGCCGCTGGGGTCCGGTTGGTGGATTGCCGGCGCCATCGTGACGGGAGTTGGTGCCGCTGCAACCTACGGGGCCGTGAAGAGCGGGTTCAATCCGATCCTCTACGGGAGCCTGCCGGTTCTGGGGGTGGGGGTCCTGCTGGACCTGCTCGCCATCGTGGATTCCAACGTTCCCGTGGAACGAACCCGGACAGGCACGTGGGTGGGCGGCGGCAAGGTGGAGTAAGACCGGTCCCCGGATCTCTCTACTCTTCTTCTTCCAGGGAATCGCCCATGACCGACATCTTCAGCCCGCGGTACAGCGGGAAGCCGGTACCGGCGGGGATCAGGCGGCCCATCACGACGTTTTCCTTCAGGCCCTTCAGCCAGTCGGCCTTGCCTTCGACCGCGGCTTCGGCCAGGACCTTGGTGGTTTCCTGGAACGAGGAGGCGGACAGGAAGCTGCCCGTGGAGAGCGCTCCCTTCGTGATGCCCAGCAGCACGGGCTCGCCGGTGGCGGGACGCTGGCCGAGGCGCACGACGCGCTCGTTCTCGTCCTCGAAGATCCACTTTTCCACCTGCTCGTCGGTGAGGAAGTGGGTGTCGCCCGGGTTCGAGATCTTGATCCAGCGCAGCATCTGCCGGACGATGACCTCGATGTGCTTGTCGTGGATCTTCACGCCCTGGAGGCGGTAGACCTGCTGCACTTCGTCCACCAGGTACTTGGACAGCTCCTTCTCGCCGAGCACCCGGAGGATGTCGTGCGGGTCGGAGGCACCGTCCATGAGCTCCTCGCCGGCGCGGACGAAGTCTCCCTCGTGCACGATGACGTACTTGCCCTTGGGGATGGTGTATTCCTTCTTCGCACCGAGATCGGGGGTGATGACGATCTTGCGCTTGCCCTTGGTTCCCTTGCTGAAGCTGACGCGGCCGTCGATCTCGGAGATCTCGGCTCTTTCCTTCGGGCGGCGGGCTTCGAACAGCTCTTCGACCCTGGGGAGACCGCCGGTGATGTCCTTGGCCTTGGTGGTTTCACGCGGGATCTTGGCAAGCTCGTCGCCGGCCTGGACTTCCTGTCCTTCGGTCACCACGATGTTGGCACCGACGGGCAGCATGTAGCGGGCCGGGTTTCCGCTGGACGGGATCTTGAGCGTGGTCTTGGGATCGCCCGGGTCCTTGATCGAAATACGGGGGCGTGCTTCGGGGTCGGTCGGCTCGATGATGACCTTTCGAGCAAGACCGGTGACGTCGTCGAGCTGTTCCACCATGGTGGTTCCCTCGATGATGTCGCCGAACTTCACGAGGCCTCCGACTTCGGCCAGGAACGGCATGGACCACGGGTCCCACTTGGCCAGCACGGTACCGGGCTTCACTTCCTGCCCTTCCTTGATCTCGAGGCGGGCACCGTAGTTCACCGAGTAGCGCTCCTTTTCTCGACCGCTGGCGTCGAAGATCTGGATTTCGCCGTTTCGGTTCATGACCACGAGGCTGCCGTCGCTGCGGGCCACGGTGCGCAGCTCGGAGAACTTCACGATGCCGCCGGAGCGGGATTCGAGCTGGCTCTGGGCGGCCTGTCCGGATGCCGCACCACCGATGTGGAACGTACGCATCGTGAGCTGGGTTCCAGGCTCGCCGATGGACTGGGCCGCGATGGTCCCCACGGCCTCGCCGACGTTGACGAGCTGGCCACGGGCCAGATCTCGGCCGTAGCAGAGGGAGCAGAGACCGCCCTTGGTGCGGCAGGTCAGGGCGGAGCGGATCTTGACCGGCTCGATGCCCGACTGCTCGATGATCTCGACCTTGTGCTCGTCGAGCTCGTCGTTGGCATAGGCCAGCACTTCGCCGGTGTAGGCGTCAACGATGTCTTCGAGCGCGACACGGCCGAGGATACGTTCGCGCAGCGGCTGGACGATCTCACCGCCCTCGGCCAGGGCCTTGACCTCGATGCCTTCGAGTGTTCCGCAATCCCACTCCTTGATCACCACGTCCTGGGCGACATCCACGAGGCGGCGGGTCAGGTAGCCCGAGTTGGCCGTCTTGAGCGCGGTGTCGGCCAGACCCTTGCGGGCGCCGTGGGTGGAGGTGAAGTACTGGAGGACGGTCAGCCCCTCCCGGAAGTTCGAGGTGATGGGGGTCTCGATGATTTCGCCCGACGGCTTGGCCATGAGGCCACGGATTCCGGCGAGCTGGCGCATCTGCGTCTGGCTGCCACGGGCACCGGAGTCGGCCATGATGAAGATGCTGTTGAAGCTCTGCATCTTCTTGGTGGTTCCGTCGGCTGCGACTGCGGTCTCCTCCGCGACTTCCTTCATCATGGCATCGGCGATCTGGTCGGTGGTCTTGGACCAGATGTCGACGATCTTGTTGTAGCGCTCGCCGTCGGTGATGAGACCTTCGCTGTACTCGTCGTGGACATCGGCGGCCCGTTTCTGGGCCTCCTTGACCATGCGGTCCTTGGAATCGGGCACGTGCATGTCGTCGATGCAGACGGAGATGCCGGCCAGGGTGGAGTAGGTGTACCCGAGGTTTCGGAGCCGGTCGGCCAGCAGGACGGTATCCTTGCTGCCCGAGTAGCGGAAGGTGAAGTCGAGCAGCTTGGCAAGCGACTTCTTGTCGAGCACCTTGTTGTACTGGGCAAATGGGATGCTCTCCGGGACGACCTCGGACAGGATCACGCGGCCTGTGGTCGTATCGACCATCTTGCCGTCGATGCGGACCTTGATCTTGGCCTGGAGGTGGATCTGACCCGAATCGTAGGCCATGCGGACCTCTTCGGGCCCGTAGAACCGCTTTCCTTCGCCCGGAGCGAGCGGACGCTCCCGGGTGAGGTAGTAGAGCCCGAGCACGATGTCCTGCGTCGGGACGACGACCGGGTTGCCGCTGGCGGGGGACAACACGTTGTTGGTGGACAGGATGAGCACGCGGGCCTCGAGCTGGGCTTCCAGCGAGAGGGGGACGTGCACGGCCATCTGGTCACCGTCGAAGTCGGCGTTGTAGGGGACGCAGACGAGCGGGTGAATCTGGAGTGCCTTGCCCTCGATCAGCACCGGCTCGAAGGCCTGGATGCCGAGGCGGTGCAGCGTGGGGGCGCGGTTGAGCAGGACCGGGTGCTCCCGGGTCACGTCCTCGAGGATGTCCCACACTTCGGGATCCTGGCGCTCCACCTTCTTCTTGGCAGCCTTGATCGTGTTGGCGTAGCCGCGTTCCTCGAGCTGGTTGTAGACAAACGGCTTGAACAGCTCGAGGGCCATGGTCTTGGGCAGGCCGCACTGGTGCAGCTTGAGCTCGGGACCGACGACGATGACGGAGCGGCCGGAGTAGTCGACGCGCTTTCCAAGCAGGTTCTGCCGGAAGCGGCCCTGTTTGCCCTTGATCATGTCGGACAGCGACTTGAGCTGACGGCGGGAGGGGCCCGCGGTCATGACCTTGCTCCCCTCCTTCTGGCTGTTGTCGAACAGCGCATCCACCGCTTCCTGGAGCATCCGCTTCTCGTTGCGGATGATGATGTCGGGTGCGGACAGCTCGATGAGCCGCTTGAGCCGGTTGTTCCGGGTGATCACGCGGCGGTACAGGTCGTTGAGGTCCGACGTGGCGAAACGGCCGCCATCCAGCGGGACCAGGGGGCGCAGATCGGGCGGCAGCACCGGCAGCCGGGTCAGGATCATCCATTCCGGCTTGTTGCCCGAATCCTTGAACGCCTCAACCACGCGCAGGCGCTTTGCGATCTTCTTCTGCTTGGGCGGGTGACCGACCGCGGCGTCCAGGTCTTCCCGGAGGCGGGTGGCCAGCTCGTCGAGATCGATTTCCATGAGCAGCGTGCGGATGGCATCCGCGCCCATTCCCGCGGTGAAGCTGCCCTCGCCGTACTCGTCCAGCAGGTCCTCGTACTCCTCTTCCACCAGGATCTGCTTCTTCTTGAGCCCGATGGCCGGATCGCCCGGGTCGAGCACGATGTAGCCCACGCACGACAGCACCTTCTGCAGGTCCTTGGTGCTGATGTCGAGGAGCGTCCCGATCCGGGACGGCAGGCTCGGCAGGTTCCTCATGAACCAGATGTGGGCCACCGGAGCGGCCAGCTCGATGTGGCCCATCCGCTCGCGGCGCACCTTGGACGAGATCACCTCGACCCCGCACTTCTCGCAGGTGATCCCCCGGTGCTTCATGCGCTTGTACTTGCCGCAGTTGCACTCGTAGTCCTTGACCGGTCCGAAGATCCGGGCGCAGAACAGGCCGTCACGCTCCGGCTTGAAGGTCCGGTAGTTGATGGTCTCCGGCTTCTTCACCTCGCCGTGGGACCATTCCTTGATGGCATCGGGGGACGCAAGACCGATCTTCACCCCGACGTACGACGACGGATCCTTCGGCTTCTCGAAGAAAGTCAGCATATCTCTCAAGGCAGCCTCCCTTATGGAGTGTCGTCAGCAAACCCGAACCACAAGCTACATCGCCTTGTCTTCCCGCCCCTTCTCGAGCAGCTGGATGTCGATGCCCAGCGAGCGGATTTCCTTCATGAGCACGTTGAAGGACTCGGGGATTCCGGCTTCGAGCACGTTCTCCCCCTTGACGATGGCCTCGTACATGCGGGTTCGCCCCACCACGTCGTCCGACTTCACGGTGAGGAATTCCTGCAGCGTGTAGGCCGCGCCGTATGCCTCGATGGCCCACACTTCCATTTCGCCCAGTCGCTGCCCGCCGAACTGCGCCTTGCCGCCCAGCGGCTGCTGGGTCACCAGCGAGTACGGTCCCGTCGAGCGGGCATGCACCTTGTCATCCACCAGGTGGTGCAGCTTGAGCATGTACATGATGCCCACGGTCACGTCCTGGGCAAACGGGTCGCCCGAACGGCCGTCGAACAGGATCTCCTGCCCGCGGGTGGAAACGCCGGCTGCCTCCAGCATGGCCTTGATCTCGGTCTCCTTGACGCCGTCGAAGACCGTGGATTCCACGCGGATTCCCTTGCGGATGTCCTTCACGAGCCGCAGCAGGTCCTCGTCGGACAGCTCGTCGATGAGCTTGCGGCATCCCGGAGTGTCGTAGTACTTCTTCAGCTCCCGGCGGACCGCCTTCTCCCCGCCGACCTCTTCCCACATGGCAGCGATCTGGCGCCCCAGGTTGTACGCTGCCCACCCCAGGTGCACCTCGAGGATCTGTCCCACGTTCATTCGGGAGGGAACGCCCAGCGGGTTCAGCACGATGTCGACCGGCTGGCCGTTGGCCAGGTAGGGCATGTCCTCCATGGGCAGGACCCGGGAGATGACGCCCTTGTTTCCGTGCCGTCCGGCCATCTTGTCACCGACCGACAGCCGGCGCTTCACGGCGACGTAGGTCTTCACGATCTTGATGACGCCCGGAGGCAGGTCCTCCCCCTTGCCGAGGCGGTCGATCCGCTGGTCGAACAGGGTCCGGCAGGCCTGGACCTGGGCATCCCGGTTGGAGAGCAGCTTGGCCAGCTCTTCCTGGGTCTTCTCGGTATCCAGGTTGAAGCGGAACAGCAGCTCCTCGGGGACCTTGGCGAGCACGTCGGCGCTGAGCGTGACCCCCTTGGCCACCACGGTCTTGCCGCTGTCGTTGACGAGCTTGGCCGAGGTGACCTGTCCGTCGAGCAGGTCCTTGGCCCGGCGGGTCGCCGCGCCATAGATGATCTTGACTTCGTCGTCCCGGTCCTGGGTGAGCTTCTTCTTCTCGACGTCCTCGAGGGTCCGCGAGCGGGAATCCTTCTCGACTCCCTTGCGGGCGAACACCTTGGCCCCGATCACGGTTCCCCACACGCCGGTGGGCACCTTGAGCGAGGTGTCGCGCACGTCGCCGGCCTTTTCGCCGAAGATCGCCCGCAGCAGCTTCTCTTCCGGAGAGAGCAAGGTCTCCCCCTTGGGCGTGATCTTGCCCACGAGGATGTCGCCGGGGCCCACTTCGGCACCGATCCGGATGATGCCGCTCTCGTCGAGGTTGCGCAGGGCCTCGTCGGAGACGTTCGGGATGTCCCGAGTGATCTCCTCCTTGCCCAGCTTGGTCTCGCGTGCGACGCACTCGTACTCGAAGATGTGGACCGAGGTGAACACGTCGTCGTGGACGAGCCGCTCGGACACGAGGATCGCGTCCTCGAAGTTGTACCCCTTCCACGGCATGAACGCGACGAGCACGTTGCGGCCGAGTGCCAGCTCGCCCCGGTCGGTGGCCGAGCCGTCCGCGATGATGTCGCCGGACCGGACCCGGTCCCCACGGATGACGAGGGGGCGCTGGTTGATGCAGGTGTTCTGGTTCGAGCGGGTGTACTTGATGAGGTTGTAGATGTCGGGCTTGGCGATGGTGGCCGCCCCCTTGCCCTCACGGCGCACCACGATGCGGGCCGCGTCGACGTACTCGACGATGCCGTCGTGCTCTGCGACCACGGTCACACCGCTGTTGCGGGCCACGATCCCCTCCATTCCGGTCCCCACGATGGGGGCCTCGGATACCAGGAGCGGAACGGCCTGGCGCTGCATGTTCGAGCCCATGAGGGCGCGGTTGGCGTCGTCGTGCTCCAGGAAGGGCACGAGCGCTGCGGCCACGCTCACGAGCTGCGTGGAGGAGACGTCCATGAGGTGGACGTCCTCCGGCTTGACCATCTTGGGTTCCCCCTTCTCGCGGGCCGATACCAGCGGTCCCTTGAGCCGCCCCTTGGAATCGGTGGGCGCGGTGGCCTGGGCGATGGTGTAGCGCCCTTCCTCGGTTGCGGAGAGGAACGCCACGTCCTTGGTCACGACGCAATCGACGACCTTGCGGTACGGCGTCTCGATGAAGCCGTAGTCGTTGACCTTGGCGTAGGTCGACAGCGAGGAGATGAGGCCGATGTTCGGACCTTCCGGCGTCTCGATGGGGCAGATGCGGCCGTAGTGCGTGTTGTGCACGTCACGCACTTCGAAGCCGGCGCGCTCACGGGTCAGACCGCCCGGACCGAGGGCCGAGAGACGCCGCTTGTGGGTCATCTCGGACAGCGGGTTGGTCTGGTCCATGAACTGGGACAGCTCGCCCGAGCCGAAGAACTCGTTGACGACCGCGATGACGGGCTTGGAGTTGATGAGGTCGTGCGGCATGAGCTTGTCGAGCTCGGCGCTCTGGCTCTTCATCCGCTCCTTGATGCTGCGCTCCATGCGCACCAGGCCGACGCGGTACTTGTTTTCGAGCGACTCGCCGACGGAACGGACGCGGCGGTTGCCCAGGTGATCGATGTCATCCACTTCGCCGCGGTTGTTGCGCAGCTCGACGAGGTAGCGGACCACCTCGATGATGTCTCTCTTGGTCAGCACCGTGTTGTCGATGGGCTCGTCCAGGGCGAAGCGGGTGTTGAGCTTGAGCCGGCCGACCTGGGAGAGGTCGTAGCGGGCCTTGCTGAAGAAGAGCCCTTCGAAGTACTTGCGGGCCTGGACCGGGGTTGCGGGGTCGCCCGGACGGAGCTTCTTGTAGATCTCCATCACGGCCTCGTCCTGGGAATCGGTCTTGTCCGCGGCCAGGGTGTTGCGGAAGAACGGGCCGACGTTACGCTCGTCGTAGAACAGGATGTCGAACTGGGTGACCCCCCGCTCCCGGAGCGACTCGAGCACCGACTTGGAGATGGGCTCGTTGGCCTCGCACAGCACCTCGCCGGTCTGCTCGTCGACGATGTCCTCGGCAAACACCTTGGAGAGCAGCTCGTCCATTGGCATCGGGACTTCGAAGATCTCCTGCTTCTCGAGCTTCTTCAACTGCTTCTCGGTGAGGCGGGCTCCCTTGCGCACCACGGTTTTGGTGGTCTTGGGGTCCTTGTAGTCCGCGGTGGCCCACTTGTCCTTGAGCAGGTCGAAGTCGAGCTTGCGCCAGTAGTTCTTCTCGGAATCGACGCGGACGGTTTCCCGATCATAGAAGTAGTCGAGCAGATCCTGGGTCGTGTACCCCAGCGCCTTGAGGAAGGTGGAGGCGTAGACCTTGGCCTTCTTGCTGCGGTTGCGGTCCACGAGCACCCAGATGAAGTCTTTCTGGTCGAACTGGAAGTCGAGCCAGCTCCCGCGATACGGGATGAGCTGCGCGGCATACAGCAGCTTGCCGACGCCGGTCTTCTTTCCCTTGACTGCTTTGAAGAAGGCACCGGGGGAACGGTGGAGCTGGTTGACGACGACACGCTCGACGCCGTTGACCACGAAGGTTCCGTTCGAGGTCATGAGCGGCATGTCCCCGAAGTAGACCTCCTGCTCCTTCATGTCCTTGATGCTCTTCTCGCCGGTATCCTCGTCCACCTCGTACACGGTGAGGTTGACTTTGACGCGCACCGGCGACTGGAAGGTCATGCCGCGCTGGCGGCACTCTTCCATCTCGTACTTGGGTTCCTCGAGCTTGTACCACTCGAAGTCGAGACTGACGAGGTCGTTCATCCCACGGATCGGAAACACGCTCCGGAACACGCCCTGCAACCCTGTTTCCGCACGGCGGTCGGCCGCCACGTTGGTCTGCAGGAAGCTGTTGTAGGATTCCTTCTGGACGCGGATCAAATCCGGGGGGTCGATGATCGTCTTGACGCTGCCGTAAGTCTTTCGAAGCCTCAACTCGGTGGTGGTGACGGATCCCATTCGCTCCCCCATTCACAAGATGCTCACGGGGGGGCAGCCCCGAAGGACCACCCCCCCCTTTCGAACACGAGAATCCAATAGCACCAGCCGAGCGCTTACGCGACCGGCTTCACGTCCACCTTGCCGCCGGCGGCTTCGATCTTCTTCTTCATGTCTTCCGCATCGGCCTTGTTGACGCCTTCCTTGAGCGGCTTGGGAACGCCGTCAACGAGGTCCTTGGCTTCCTTCAGCCCGAGCCCGGTGATCGCGCGCACTTCCTTGATCACGTTGAGCTTGTTGTCGCCGAACGCGGTCAGGATCACGTTGAACTCGGTCGGCTCGGCAGCGGCCTCGGCCGGAGCGGCAGCAGCACCACCACCGACGGCAGCGACGGCCACGGGGGCCGCGGCGCTCACGCCCCACGCTTCCTCCAGCTCCTTCACGAAGCCGGCCAGCTCCACCACGGTCATCTTGCTGAGGAAGTCCTTCACCTGGTCTTTCGTCAAATCCGCCATAGCAATTCTCCTTTCTGTTTCTTGGGGAACCAACCCCGTCGTTTTCGATCCGTACTACGCCTTGTCCGCCTTCGCCTTCAACACGCCAAGCAGGTTCCGGGGGGCAGCCAGCAGCACTCCCAGGAACTGCTGCGCCGGGGCCTGCAACAGACCCAGCGCCCGTGCCCGCATCTCCTCGATGGACGGCAGGGTCGAGAGTGCCTCCACTCCGGCCGCGTCGAGGGTCTTGCCGCTGAGCACGGCACCACGAATGATGAGCTTGTCCTCCTTCTTTGCGTACGCCAGCAACTCCTTGGCCATGGCCGGAGCATCCTTGGCCGTGTACGCAACGGCCACCGGTCCTCCGGTCAACTTGGCGAGCTGCTCATTGGGCGTCCCCTGCACGGCGATGGAAAGGAGCGTGTTCTTCACGACCTGGAAGCCCGCACCTTTCCCGCGAAGCTGCTTGCGGAGCTCGTGGACGGAACCGACGGTGATTCCCTTGTACTCCACGACCACCACAGCTTCGGCCGCGCCGAGGTCTTTCCTGAGCTGCTCTACGACCTCCGCCTTCTGCTGTTTTCTCACGGGTACTACCTCCCTGTTTGGCGAAGCCGGGTGGGCTGGAGAACGAAGGGAAACGCAAGTTGTTGGCCTCCGCAGGGTTTATGCAAGCCGTCGTCCCGCTACCCGCTTCTCAGACCAGAACCTGCTTCGCCTGGTTAAAAGAGCCTCTATCGGAAACGAGCAACGAGCTCGTTCACGTCCACCTTCACCCCCACCCCCATGGTCGACGAGATCCCGACGCTGCGAACGTAGGTTCCCTTGACCGTGGGCGGGCGCAACTTGATGATGGTCTCGAACAGGGCCATCAGGTTGTCCTTGAGCTGCTCGTCGGTGAAGCTCTTGCGCCCGACGACGCTGTGGACGATGCCTGCCTTCTCGACCTTGAACTCGATCCGGCCCCCCTTGGCTTCCTTGACCGCGGTGGCCACGTCAAAGGTCACCGTGCCGAGCTTCGGGTTGGGCATGAGCCCCTTGCGGCCCAGGATCTTGCCCAGCTTGCCGACCTTGGCCATCATGTCCGGAGTGGCGATGGCCTTGTCGAACTCCAGGAACTCTTCTTCCTGGATCTTCGCGATGAGCTCCTCGCCGCCGACGAACTCGGCCCCGGCCGCGGTGGCCTCGGCTGCCTTCTCCCCCTTGGCGAACACGAGAACCCGGACCGGCTTGCCGGTTCCATGGGGCAGGGAGCAGGCTCCCCGCACCATCTGTTCCGAGTACTTCGGATTCACGCCCAGGCGGATGGCCACGTCGAACGACTCATCGAACTTGGCGAAGTTCGAGGTCCGGGCAAGGTGGATGGCCTCCTCGAGGACATAGACCTTGCGCGGGTCGACGGCCTTGCGCTTTGCTGCGTACTGCTTGCCTCTGGTTCCCACGACGTACCCTCCTTTGCGAAAGCCTTGCTGCCGGCTTTCTCCTGCACGCAGACCCCCCTAGTCCACGACGTCCACACCCATGCTGCGCGCAGTGCCCTTGATAGTGTTCACCGCGGCAGCTTCGTCCGCGGCGTACAAGTCCGCCATCTTCTGGCGGGCAATGTCCTTGACCTGCTGAAGCGTGATCTTCCCGACCTTGTTCCGGTTGGGAATCGCGGAACCCTTCTCGATACCAGCGGCCTTCTTGATGAGGTCGGAGGCGATGGGGGTGTGCACCGAGAACTTGAACGAACGATCCGAGAACACGGTGATGTCCACCGGCACGGTCAGCCCGCCCAGCTCCTTGGTATCCGCGTTGAAGGCCTTGCAGAACTGCATGATGTTGAGTCCGTGCTGGCCGAGGGCCGGGCCCACCGGCGGCCCGGGGCTCGCAGCGCCGCCAGCGATATGCAACCGGATGTTCGCGATGACTTTCTTTCCCATGGCTCACCTCAAATCTTTTCGACCTGCATGAAATCGAGCTCGACAGGGGTCGCCCTGCCGAAGATCGTGACCAGGACACGCAGCTTCTGGCGGTCCGCCTTGACCTCGTCCACCTGTGCGGTGAAGCTGGCAAACGGCCCGTCGATGATGCGCACCGACATTCCTTCCTCGAAGGATACCACCGGTTTGGGTGCCGTGGTCCCTTCTTCCCGCTGCTTCATGAGCTTTGCGACCTCGCGGTCACGCATCGGCCGTGGGTTGCGGGCATCCCCCACGAAACCGGTGATCTTTTCCGTCTCCCGCACCAGGTGCCAGGTATCCTCGTTCATGTGCATCTGGACGAAGAGGTATCCGGGCATCGACCGCCGCTTGGTGCTCTTCTTCTTGCCGTCGACCACCTCGGCCACCGTCTCGGTGGGCACGATGATGGCAAACCGCCCCTCGCCGGTCTCGGGATTCGTCTCGAACCCGAAGTAGCGCTCCATCTGGCCCTCCCGGATGCGCATCTCCAGGAAACGCCGGGCTTTCTCTTCGTACCCGGAGAGAGCATGGACGGCATACCACTTGAGCTCGATCTTCTCCTTGGCGGTCATGGACTGGGCCTCCAGGCTAGCCGAGGCTGTAAATGGCAGTGGAGACCAGCGCCCAGATCATGTCGAACACCCCGAGGATGATCGCCATGACGATGGACGTGATGATCACCACCACGGTGGACAGCCGGGTCTCTTCCCAGGAAGGCCAGGTGACCTTCTTGAGCTCGTTGGCTACTTCCAGCGCCCAGGTGTTCACGGCCCGGTTCATCTTGAGGGCCACCCCCGCAGCGACGCCGCAAATGAGGCCCAGCAGGTCGCTGCGCAGGAACTCGGTCCCGATGATCGGCTGGTCGAAATCCCGCGAGAACAGGTCGAAGATCGCTCCGAACAGTTGCCCGCAGATGACCCAGGCTGCCAGGCCGGCCAGCACGTATGCGATGTTCACGAAACGCTGCAAGTTCATAGCTGCGCCCTCAAGTACTCTGGCAGGCCAGGGGGGATTCGAACCCACAACCTTCGGATTTGGAGTCCGACGCTCTGCCGATTAGAGCTACTGGCCCGCGATCACCAACTGCTACCTCGTCTCCTTGTGCACGGTATGCTTGCGCTCGAACTTGCAGTACTTCTTCAGCTCGATGCGCTTCGTCGTGGTCCGCTTGTTCTTGACCGTGGTGTACCGCGACACGCCAGGCGACGCACTGGTGCGGCAGGTGGTGCACTCCAAATGGATGATGACTCTTGCGCCTTTCTTTGCCATGGCCGCTCCCCGGCAACCGGAACGGGGACCCGGCGAACCGGGTCCCCTCCGGGCCTTCTTGCTTCAACTACTCGATGATCTCGGTGACGACGCCGGCACCGACGGTCCGGCCGCCTTCACGCACTGCGAACCGGAGTCCCTTGTCCATGGCGACCGGGTAGATCAGCTCGACGCTGAAGTCCGCGTGGTCGCCCGGCATCACCATCTGGCGATCGCCGCCGAGCTGGATGCTGCCGGTGACGTCGGTCGTCCGCATGTAGAACTGCGGCCGGTAGCCCTGCTGGAACGGGCTGTGACGTCCACCCTCGTCCTTGGTCAGGACGTACACCTGGGCCTTGAACTTCTTGTGCGGGTTGATCGACTTGGGGGCCGCGCACACCATGCCGCGCTCCACGTCGTTCTTCTCCACGCCACGAAGCAGGATGCCGATGTTGTCGCCGGCCTGCCCGGACTCGAGGATCTTGCGGAACATCTCGACGCCCGTCACGACCGTCTTGCGGGGTTCCTTCGAGAGGCCGATGATCTCGATTTCGTCGCCCATCTTCACGATGCCGCGCTCGACACGCCCGGTCACCACGGTGCCACGTCCCTTGATGGAGAACACGTCTTCCACCGGCATCAGGAACGGCTTGTCGACTTCGCGCTGCGGCATCGGGATGTAGGAATCCAGCGCCTGGAGCAGCTTCACGATCGGCTGGTTGTCGGGGTGGCCCTCGTCACCGTCCGTGTGCAGCGACTTGATGGCGCTGCCGCGGATGACGGGAACCGAGTCGCCCGGGAACTGGTACTTGTTCAGCAGCTCCCGAACTTCCATCTCGACCAGCTCCTGCAGCTCGGGGTCGTCCAGAAGATCGATCTTGTTCAGGAAGACCACGACCGCGGGCACGTTCACCTGGCGGGCCAGGAGGATGTGCTCACGGGTCTGCGGCATCGGGCCGTCGTCCGCACCGACCACCAGGATCGCACCGTCCATCTGGGCAGCGCCGGTGATCATGTTCTTGATGTAGTCCGCGTGGCCCGGGCAGTCCACGTGCGCATAGTGCCGCGTATCCGACTCGTACTCCACGTGGGACGTGGCGATCGTCAGAATCTTGGTCTCGTCGCGGCGGCCGTGAGCCGCAGATGCCTTGGCGACTTCGTCATAGCTGATGTAGGTGGCCCAGCCCTTCTTGGATGCCACTTTCGTCAGTGCGGAAGTCAGCGTCGTCTTGCCATGGTCCACGTGACCGATGGTCCCCACGTTGACGTGGGGCTTCGTCCTCTTGAACTTTTCCTTCGCCATCTTCTCTCCTCCTTCTTAGGCAGCGCCAGAGAGCTGTCACACTGCTTCGTCATCAAACCCAAAAGCCACAGAGCCTACGATCGGGATTGAACCGATGACCTCATCCTTACCAAGGATGTGCTCTACCATCTGAGCTACGTAGGCCTGAATGTCAAATCACGCCCGGGCACGGGACCGCTGCGGGTCCCTCCCTTCGAGCGGGAGACGGGGGTCGAACCCGCGGCCCTCAGCTTGGAAGGCTGATGCTCTACCAACTGAGCTACTCCCGCAATTGTCAGTGGCGAGGGGAGGGTTCGAACCTCCGAAGCCGTACGGCAACAGATTTACAGTCTGCCCCCTTTGACCGCTCGGGAACCTCGCCATTGATCCCTTTCTCCGCCCAACGGAGCTGGCGGGGGGATTTGAACCCCCAACCCTCTGATTACAAATCAGATGCTCTGCCGTTGAGCTACGCCAGCGCTGGTTGTCAAAGACGCCGGTTCACGCAGGCCGCTCCGCGCACGGAGAGGCTCTGCAGGCTGGACGCTTGTACACGCCGGATTCCCCGGTGTCAAGGTTTTTTTTGCGGGGAGGATGGAAGAGCTGCGGACGGAATCTGTCGGCTCCATTCGTACAGCAGGACCGACGAGAACGCTGCCACGTTGAGGGACTCGAACTGTCCTGGAAGGGAGAGGATTTCGTCGCAGGCCCCGGCCACCGTCGGCCGCATCCCCTTGCCCTCGCTGCCCAGCACGAAGCACGACTTCTCCGGGTACTTCTCCTCCCAGATCGTCCGCTTGCCCCCGAGGCCGGTCCCGTAGATCCAGAACCCCGCTTCCTTGAGCTGCTCGAGGCACCGGGTCAGGTTCGTCACCCGTGCGACCGGAAGCTGAAACGCTGCCCCCGCGCTCCGCCGCAGAACGGCCGACGTCACTGCGGCCGACCGGTGCTCCGGCAGGATCAGGCCGGCCCCGCCGAAGAACCGCACCGTCCGGATGATCGCCCCCAGGTTGCCCGGGTCAGTCACTTCGTCCAGCGCCACGAGGAAGAGACGGGGTCCGGGGTCCGGGGTCCGGGGTCCGGGGGGGGACGGCGAATCGGCAGACGCCGGGGACACGGCCGCAGAAGCCGCCGCCACCACGGCGGGAGGCTTGGTGCGCAGCATCTCCTCCAGTCCCACGTAAGGGAACGGCTTCAGCAGGGCGAGGGGGAAGCGGGCCTCCTCTCCGGCCATGCGCTGGAGGTCGAGCCGCTGTCCGGCCCGCACCGGGATCTTGAGCTTCGACAGTTCCCCAAGGAAGTCCGCCTGGCGCCGTGGGTTGTCATCCACCAGCACCTCCCGCACCAGGTGGGGAGCCGTCCGCGCCACTTCCAGGATGTGGGTCTCGCCCCAGATTGTCAGATCGTCAGTCATGGGTCATGCCTGTAGCAACTCAGGTCGGGCGCGGAGCACCCTCCCACACGGACCTTCGCAGTCAGTTGGCAACTCCCAGTCCCATCCTGCCAACGCAACAGCTCCTGCTCCCAGCTCCCAGCACCTAGACAAGTGCCTTGGCCCACTGCCCATTGCCCACTGCTCACTGCTGTACTTTCGCAGCGCGCACCCGCTGCGCCACGATCGCTGCGGCCTCAGCGACCGGGACCTTTTCGCGGGTTCCGGTGCGGCGGTCCTTGACTTCGGCAAGGCCCTCGGCCAGATCGCGGGCTCCCAGGACAATCTGGAACGGGATCCCGACCAGGTCGGCATCCGCGAACTTCACGCCCGGGCGCTGGTCGCGATCATCGAACAGCACGTCCACGCCCGCGGCCTGGAGATCCGCATACAGCTTCTCCGCAGCAGCCGAGACGTTGGCATCGGATACCTGGAGCGCCAGGACTGCGGCCTCGAACGGAGCGATCGGAACCGGCCAGCGGATTCCCCGATCGTCGTGGTTCTGCTCGATCGCAGCCGCCATGATCCGCGTCACGCCGATGCCGTAGCACCCCATGACCATGGGCTTCACGTTCCCTTCCACGTCCTGGAAGATGCACTGCATCGCGGCAGAGTACTTGGTCCCGAGGTAGAAGATGTGCCCCACTTCGATCCCGCGGAACAGCGAGTAGCTACCGTCGGCGCAGTTCGGGCACGGGTCCCCTTCCACGGCATTGCGGACGTCCAGGTACTTCTCGACCTGGAAGTCGCGGCCCGGAACCACGTGCTTGAAGTGGTAGTAGTCCCTGTTCGCACCGACCACGATGTCCGACAGCCCCGAAACCGCCAGATCTGCGACGATCCGCGTCGGCTTTCCCGAAGCGCTCTTGAGCCCCACGGGCCCGGCGAACCCGACGATGGCACCGGTCACCTTCTCCACCGTGGCATCATCGGCAAGCTCCACCGACGTGGCACCGAGCGCCCGCCGGAGCTTCACGTCGGACAGCTCGTGATCCCCGCGAAGCAGCACGGCGATCGGCTCACCGTCGGCCACGCAGACGAGGGTCTTGACCACCTGGCGGGTGGTGACCCCGAGGAACGCGGCCACGTCCTCGACGCTCTTCTGGTCGGGGGTGTGGACCGGCTCGAAAGGAAGAACGGCTGGGGCCTCGGCACCGGGCACGGTCTGAGCGCCGGGCCGGATCGCGGCCAGCTCCTGGTTGACGGTGTGGTCGCACTTGGGGCAGCGGAGCACGTAGTCCTCCCCGGTTTCGGCCACCACCTGGAACTCGTGGGACATGCTGCCGCCGATGTTGCCGGTATCGGCCTCGACGACGCGGAAGTCCAGCCCGCAGCGCCGGAAGATGGCGCAGTAGGCCTCGTACATGGCCTTGTAGGACTTCTTCGCTCCGTCTGCGTCGGCATCGAAGGAGTAGGCATCCTTCATGATGAACTCGCGACCGCGAAGCAGCCCGCCTCGGGGCTTGATCTCGTCCCGGAACTTGGCCTGGATCTGGTACATGTTGACCGGCAGCTCGCGGTAGGAGCGGAGATCCCGGCGGGCGAGGTCGGTGATGACCTCCTCGTGAGTCGGCCCGATGCAGAAGTCGCGCTTGTGCCGGTCCACGACCCGGAGCAGTTCCGGCCCGTAGTGCTGCCAGCGGCCCGATTCCTGCCACAGCTCTGCGGGTTGCACCGCGGGCAGGAGCACCTCGAGCGCGCCTTTGCGGTTCATCTCCTCCCGCACGATGTTGCTGACCTTGTGGAGGACCTTGACCCCGAGCGGAAGGAAGTCATAGATGCCTGCCGCAAGCTGGCGGATGTACCCCCCGCGAAGCAGGAAGGTGTGGCTGACCAGCTCGGCCTCTTTCGGGGCCTCCTTCAACGTAGGCATGTGATAGCGAGAGACTCTCATGGCATCTTTCCCGGTAGGTTGGCGTTGTCGAAAGGGCGACTACTCTTCTTCGACCGAGGTGGACACGACGAGCCCACTGACCGAGGAGTAGTCATAGATCTTGTGCAGGCCGCGGATCAGCTCGAGGAGGCTCGAATACTTCTGGAGCTTCCCGGCGCCGGTCTTGTAGTCGGCCTGGAGGTCCTCGATGCTCTCGAAGCTGGCAAGGATCTCGTTGGCCTTGTTGACCAGGTAGTAGGCGGTGTCGAACGTGTTGTCGTCACCCAGCTTGTACGCGATGTAGGTCTTGCCGGTCATCGGGTCGGTGAACTCGGCCTTGACCGCATCCGCCGGCAGGTCCACCGCGTCCTCGTGCCCCTTGAGGTAGATGCGGGTGGTGTCCATGAATCGCCGGTCGTAGTCGTTGATCATGAGGGACATGCCGAAGTAGGCAGCCAGCATGGGGATACGGAACCAGGTGGTCGGGAACGAGTAATCGACCTCTTCCGGGTACAGGTACTTGCCGTCCTTGCAGAAGCCCGGGTCGTTCATGTTCGAGAGGTCACGCAGGCGCAGGTAGCTGGGGTTGCCGTTGGCATCCTCGACCACGCAGGCTGCGTAGTTGGCCTCCCGCTGCGTGGTGATGCCGCCCAGGAGGCTGATCATGCGGTCCGGGAAGAAGGTGAAGTAGCTGATGAGGTACTTCCGGACGTCGGGCGACTCGTCCACGGCCAGGAAGTTGGTCGTCGGGTCGCACAGGGTCATGAACGCGTTCAGGCGGTCGTAAACGGCACCGCCCGACGTGTAGAAGAACTCGTCTGCGTTCAGCATGATGCCGCCGTACATGGGCCGGGCCGCGAACTTGCCATAGTCTTCTTCGAGCACGAAGGTCTTGGTCAGCCCCGTGACAAACGCGGTATCCTTTTCGTAGCGGTCGGTCTCGGGGTTGTAGCCGAACGGGTAGTTGTAGCCGCCGACGCCGTCCCCCGCGGGGATGGCGAAGGTGTTGACCAGGGTGTTGAACGACTCGTTGGCTGCCATGGCACCGGCAAGGCCGCCGTTGATGTCGAGCTCCCACGGCGTGCCGAACTTCTTCTGCCAGTAGCCATCCTTGTTGAAGCGGATGTAGTTGACGGCCCACCACTGGAACTGGTGCTTCATGCGGGAGAACGCCCACAGGACCCGGGCCGAGTAGCGGTCCGGAGAGAAGGTCAGGCGGCTCCGCCAGTAGCCCCACACCGGCCAGTACCACCAGTAGTCATCCACCGTGTTTCGGACGATCTCGTACGGGTCGACGCCCTGGTCCCAAACGTCGCAGTAGGGGGTCCGGCCGACATACTCGTCCGAGCAGAACCGGAACGGCACCTCGACCTTGTCGGGCGGGGAGCAGAACGAGGCCCCGAGCTGCACGCGGCACTCGGTGCAACCTGCGCAGCCGGCGTCCGCGGCGCAATCCGCATCCGCGGTGCACTTCTTGCCGACGAGGGCGGAGAATTCCACGTCCTGGCGCTCATAGACCTTGTTCGGTCCGCCGAGCACGTTCGGGATCTGGGTGTAGTGGACCCGCTTGAACAGCTCCTCCAGCGGGTTGGGCTCGTCCAGGAGCGCCACCTGGGTATCGGTCCCGTTCGGGTTTTCCAGGTAGGGGGTCCAGGACTTGAGCTCGGGCTTGTCCTTGAACACGGAGACCAGGCGGCCGTAGCCGAACTTGATCGCGGCCTCATCATACAGGCCGATTCCGTGCAGGAGGTCGTTGAACTTCGCGCCGTAGTCCATGATGGACGAGTACTGCAGCATCCGCATGGAGGCGTTCTTCTGGAGGTCGGTCTCTCCGGAGAACAGGTCGACCGGCAGCCACGACTTGCCGTCCGCGGCGAGGGCGACCTTGCGCTCCCAGTACTCGGCCGGGAAGTTCATGGCATCGGTCGATGCCTCGAAGTTGTGGCGCAGGCCGAGGGTGTGGCCGACTTCGTGCGTGGCCACGGACAGGTAGATGCGCTCGCGGAATTCCTGCACCATGTCGGCCCGGATCCCGTCGGCGATGTTGCGGACGAACTTCTGAGTCTTTGCGACCAGCGGGTCCTTGGTATCGGTGAACCAGGCCGACGGCATCCAGTGCTCGAGCTGATTGCGCAGCTCGGTGTACTGGAGCTTGTGGGCCACCTGCTGGGCAAGCTTTGCCGCGGTGCAGGTGTTGACCCAGTAGTACCCCTCGACCGCGCCCTGCGACACGAACGTGCAGGTATCGCCGGCAGCCGGGTACTTCGGATTGTACTCCCGCCACAGGTACAGCTTCGGGGCCTCTTCGGCAGTACGGATCTGCCCTTCCTGCTCCTTGGTGCAGGCATCCTTGACCACGTTGAAGTCGGCCAGGATGAAGGCCAGCTCGTCGCCGTTGCGGGCTCCGTCGTATGCGGCAGCGCAGAGCTCCTGGTCGAAGCGGGTGACCCACTCCTTGGCCAGGCCGACGATGGCGGCATCGGTGAACTCGTCGTGGTAGAGGCAGCCGCCTTCCGAGTGCGCCTGGATGAGCTGACGCTCCTTCTCGACGCCGCGGTTGTTGGCCCAGTTGCGCAGTGCCATGCGCTCGTAGTCCTTGTCGTTGAGCTCGCCGCTCACGAGCGCTGCGGGGTCCCGGAGGAGAACCCGGAATGCGTCAAAGATCATGGCCTTGTCCAGCTCGGGATTCTGCTTGACCATGCTCATGCGCATGAAGGCCCAGTCCTGGTCCGACTTCTCGATTCCGAAGTTGGTGAGCCATTCGTGAGCGCTGGGCTCGACCAGGTTGGAGACCATGCTCTGCGCTTCGGCGATGCTGGTCGGTGCCGGGTTGTGGCCGACGGAGATGAGCCCGGGAGTGTTCCCCTGGGAGATGTCGACGCCCATGGCGAACGAGGCGGGGTCCACGTAGCCGGCCATCAGCTCGACGAGGTCTGCGGCCCGGTTGGCCTGGAGGTTGACGCCTGCGTCATACACGTATGCGTTGGCAGACAGGATCTTGCCGGTCAGCGGGTCGGCCGACGACGGGCCATAGCCCAGGAGGCCGTTGGAGGCGGGCGGAAGCACGGCGAACAGGAAGCTGTAGCGGATGTCGCCGACATGCTTGACGTAGTCCATGTCCTTGCAGAACGGGGACTCGTACTGGGCCACGGCCTGCCCGGCGGCCAGCGCTGCCTGGGCTTCTGTGTTGTTGTTCTCGCACAGGATGAACATGCCCTCGGCCGGCAAGGCTTCCTTGCCCTTGTAGAACTCGACGACCTCGTTGAACGGACGGGCCCAGTCCTTGGCAAGCTGGTTGGCTGCGGGTACCAGGTCACGCGGATACCCCTCGGACAGGTAGTACACCACGGGAACGGGG
>Ga0233425_10001267_pt1 | contig 58123 bp, 42 predicted proteins | sample Watercolumn_Towu_2_FD_181712 | JGI IMG/M metagenome (GOLD analysis project Ga0233425, IMG submission 181712) | Freshwater microbial communities from Lake Towuti, South Sulawesi, Indonesia - Watercolumn_Towuti2014_140_MG | ecosystem: Environmental > Aquatic > Freshwater > Lake | place...
GCCATGGAATTGCTTTCCCGCCGCGGTTTGCCTGCCTTGGAGTCGGTTTTGCGTGATTGTTGTATGGCCTCGAATTCGGTGCGACTCAACCGCGATCATGCTGGGTAGCCGCATTTGGTGGTGCTTGATCGGTTTCCTGTTGCTGGCACCTTGCAGCGCGGTGATCTCGGATTCGCCGGATGGACCGGCGGATGATGGCCGGCGGCGGTTACCGAACTTTGATTCGATCGTCGTGGAGCCTGGCGAGTTGTACCTGGATTCGCGCAATCGCGAACAGGGCCTGCTAGTGACAGGCCTGACTGCTTCGGGGGGAACGGTCGATCTAACACATCTTGCCGCCTATGCAAGTTCCCGATCGGAAATTGCGGCGGCGTCCGTCGGCGGTCGGGTGTCGGCAGTGGCCGACGGCGAGGCCGAAGTGGTGATTAAGGTGGGTGGCAAGTCCGCCACGGTTCCAGTTCGGGTTGCCGAACTGGCGAAGACCAAGATCCCCGATTTCGACAACGACGTGGTGCCGTTACTGAACCGTTTTGGCTGCAACACTTCGGCCTGCCATGGCAAAGCGGAAGGGCAGAATGGGTTCAAGCTCTCTGTATTCGGGTCGGATCCTGGTAGCGATTACGTGGCGCTGGTGATGGAGTCACGCGGGCGAAGGCTGTTTGTACCGGACCCGGAGCGCAGCCTGCTGTTGCGGAAAGCGTCCGGCGACATGCCTCACGGGGGTGGTGTACGAATCGAGCGTCGCGGCCGTGCTTACCAGGTCATGCGTGACTGGATCGTCGCGGGTGCACCTCGCAGCGATCCGGGCGCGGCGACTGTCGTACGGATTGAGTTGATGCCGAATCGCAGGACGATCGGACCGCGTGGTGTGCAGCAGCTTCGTGTAATGGCGGAATTCAATGACGGGCGTCGCGTGGATGTGACGGAGTTGACGCGGTTTCAGTCGAACAACGAAGCGCTGGCTTCGGTCGATGAGCGGGGGTTGGTGCTTGCCGGTGATGCCCCGGGCCAGGTGGCGATCATGGCGAGCTACATGGGCGTCGTCGATACGTTTCAGGCGTTTCTGCCCCGAGTCGAGACGTTGGTCGACGTACCGCCGGCCAGCGAGGTGAATTTCATCGACACGCTGGTCCACGCGCAATTGAAGAAATTGAATATTGCGCCAACCGTTCGTTGCGAGGACTACGACTTCCTGCGCCGGGCCTACATTGATTTGATCGGGACGTTGCCCACGGCGGAAGAAGCTCGTGACTTTCTTGACGATCGCTCGGCGGGCAAACGCCGCGCGCTGGTCGAGCGGCTGATGGAGCGTCCGGAATTCGTCGATTACTGGTCGCAGAAATGGGCGGACGTCCTGCGGGTCGATCGGCGCACCTTGGGCCACAAGGGCGCGTTTGCCTTCTATCGCTGGATTCACGACCAGGTTGCGAGGAACCGGCCGATCGACGCGTTCTTCCAAGAGATCATCGCAGCGCGCGGGACCATCGAACAGGCGCCCCAAGCGAGGTTCTATCAGGTTTCCGGGAATGCCGGCGACACGGCGAGTACGCTTTCGCAGATCGTGCTCGGCGTGCGCATTGCGTGCGCTCAGTGTCACCATCATCCGTTTGATCGTTGGAGCCAGGACGATTACTACGGGATGGCAGCCTATTTTCAGCCGCTGTCGCGCAAGGCCACGTCGCGTGGCGAGTTGCTCACCTATTCCGGAGTGGCAAAAGCAACGAATCCGCGTACCGGTAGGGAGATCCCCGCGCATCCGCTGCAAACTCCGATTCCGCCATCGGTGACGGACGGCGACGTTCGAGACCAGTTGGCCCAATGGATGACCTCGCCGCAGAACCCTTGGTTCGCGCGGAATGTGGCGAATCGGATCTGGTCGCATTTTCTCGGCAGAGGACTGGTCGAGCCGGTCGACGATCTGCGCGAGACGAACCCGCCTTCGAACCCGGAATTGCTCGACGCACTTGCCAATTCGTTGATCGAACAGAAGTTTGACTTGCGCCGATTCTTATTGACGATCACCGATTCGGAGACCTACCAGCGCAGTTCGCATCCCGACCGATCGAACGAATGCGACGAACAGAACTACTCCCGGGCATTGTTGAAACGGATAGACGCCGAGGTCTTGTTGGATGCCGTCTGCCAGGTGACCGGTGTGCCGGAGAAGTTTGGCGGTTTTCCCGCAGGCTATCGCGCGATTCAATTGTGGGACAGCGAGGTCGACCATTATTTTCTGAAACTGTTCGGTCGGCCGATCCGCAAGTCGGCTTGCGTCTGCGAGCGGAATATGGAGCCCAACGTCGGGCAGGTATTGCACGTGCTCAATGCGCCGGAGATTCAAAGCAAGCTGTCGCACGAGGGGGGGCGGATCGCGCGCTGGGTCGAGACGATCGAGGACGATGCGGCGATTGTCGAGCAATTGTATTTGACCTGTTATGCGCGTCGGCCGACCGACGACGAGCGCGCCATGGCATTGGAGTTCCTTGCGGGAAGCGCGCAGCGAGGTGGGCCGGCGGCCATTGCCCGACGCCGTGCCGTCGAGGATCTGATCTGGAGTTGCCTGAACAGCCTGGAGTTTCTATTCAATCATTGAGGAGGCTGCCATGAAGGGAACGGTCGGTTTTTGCGATGGGGTCGCCCGCCGTGATTTCATTCGCGTCGGCTGCGCCAGCCTGTTTGGTCCATCGGCGTTCTGGTCGCTACCTTCGTTACTTGGGTCCCAAGCGCGGGCCGAGGAGAGCCACGGTTCCTCATCGCATGATAGATCGTTAATCGTGGTGTTCTTGCGTGGTGGCTTGAGTACGATCGACACCTGGGATTTGAAGCCGAATGCGCCGGCGGAATTTCGAGGCGAATTTCAGCCGATCGCGACCAACGTCGCCGGGATTGAAATCGGCGAACACCTGCCCCGAACGGCGCTGCAGATGGACAAGTTTTCGCTGGTGCGATCGTTCGGGCATCGCAACTCCGATCACGGGCCGGCGGACCATTACATGCTGACCGGCTATCACCCGCTGGCGGGCTTCAATCCTGGTTTGTCGCCGAATAATCAGCGGCCGTCGCATGGCTCGATCATCGCCCGCCAGCTTGGGCCTCGCGGTTCCGTTCCCGCCTACGTCTGCGTGCCGGACGTGCACCCCAGCGGCGGCGCGGCCTACCTTGGTCCGGCATCAGCGCCGTTTTCCATTAATGCCGATCCCAACGACCCGGGCTTCACCGTCCGCGACGTCTTGCCGCCGTTGGAACTCGATCCGCGGCGTGTCGAGAATCGGCAGGAACTGTTGGCGCGCGTCGACCGGTTTCAGCGGGCCGCCGAGTCCCGCGCGAATCGTGGCGCGAAGTCGGTGAGCGTTTTTCGGGAGCGGGCCTTTCAACTGATGACGTCCGCGGAGGCCAAACGGGCGTTCGATATCCATCAGGAAGACGCGCGATTGCGTGACGACTATGGTCGGAATTCCCTGGGCCAGTCCTGCCTGATGGCGCGACGGTTAGTGGAGGCGGGGGTTCGCTGCGTGACGATTCAGCACGTCGATTGGGACACGCACGAAGCCAATTTCACTCACCTGCGACGCGACTTGTTGCCGATGCTTGACGCGGCGATGGCGACCTTGTTTCGTGATCTTTCGGACCGCGGACTGCTCGCCAATACGCTCGTCGTCGTCACCGGTGAATTTGGCCGCACGCCTCGGATTAACAACAACGCCGGCCGCGATCATTGGGGGCCCGGTTTTACGGTGGCGCTCGGCGGCGGCGGCATTCAGGGCGGACGAGTGATCGGGCGGTCCGACGCCCGCGCCGAAAAGCCGGCCGATGAGCCGTATGGTCCCGAGGACCTCGCGGCAACCATCCACCGGCTGCTGGGAATCGATCCCGACGGTGAGTTCTACACGCCGGAGGGCCGGCCGGTGAAGATCGCCAACGATGGGCGGATGATTCGAGGTTTGACATGATCGGTGGCGGATGGCGGGCAGGTCGCACATCGGTCTTGCTGGCGGCGCTGATTGCGCAGCAATGTTCGCACCCGGCCGTTGTGTTTGGCGAGGCACCATCGGTCTCGTATATGTTCCCTGCGGGCGGGCAGCGCGGGACCACGGTAAAGTGCCGAGTCGGCGGGCATTTTCTGCACGGACGCGCCAGGCTCGATATGACCGGGCCCGGTGTTTCCACGTCGTCGACGATCGAGGAAGGAGCGACGACCTGGTTCGAAGGACCCTTGGTTGTCAAACCCGCTTCCCAGGCCGCCGAAAACTACCCGCGCGATCATTACGGGGAAATCGTGATTGCCAGGGACGCTCCGCTGGGAGCGATTGCCTGGCGGGTCTGGACGTCGCAAGGCGCGACGCCGGGCCGTCCGTTCGTCATCGGTGATCTACCCGAGGTGACCGAGCAGGAGATGGATGGCGTGCCGTTGCCGCAGTCGGTAACGCTGCCGGTGACGGTCAACGGCCGAATCTTTCCGCGCGAGGATCTCGATATCTGGGCGTTTGCGCTGGAGCAGGGCCAGCAGGTGGCCTGCGAGGTGCTGGCCGCCCGGATCGGTTCGCCGCTCGATTCGCATTTGGAAATTCGCGCTCCCGATGGTTCGCTGATCGCAGAGAATGGTGACGCGCTCGGTGTCGATTCGCGGCTCCAGTTCACCGCGCCGATTTCGGGCGTTTACCAGGCGCGGATCTGGGATGCGGAATTTCGCGGCCTGCAGGATTTTGTCTACCGCCTGACAATTCGCACCGATTCGTTCGTTGAACGCGTTTTTCCGTTGGGTGGTCGACGGGGCGAAACGGTGGCGTTTCGCCTGCTCGATGCGCCGGAAGAGCGCGCCGCGCGACCGATGCTGCTCGCGCCCCCTTCGACCGGGCTGCAGTGGCTGCATCTGCCTTTGGGAGATCGGTTCTCCAACCCCGTGCTGGTGGACGTGGGCGACACAGCCGAGGTTGTCGAGGGCCAAGCCGCCGACGGCCGCGGGGGTGACGCCGATGTCGGGAAGTCCGCGACCAGTCCGTTGGAACTTCCCGTTTCGGTCAACGGGATGATCTCGCGGCCCGGCGAGGCGGACCGCTGGCTGGTGCGCGGGACCAAGGGCCAATCGGTCGAGTACGAGTTGTTGACGCAGCGACTGGGATCATCGCTGGATGCCGTTCTTTCGCTATTCCCGGTTCCGGAACCGGGGACGCCATCGCCAGATCGTCCCGCGGCATTGGTGAAAGTGGGAAGCACGCTCGACAATCCGCAAGAGCCCAAAGGGCGTTGGGAATTTCCCGCCGATGGCCTGTTTGTTTTCGAGGTCGCCGACGTGGCGGGGACGCGCGGTGGCCCTTCCTTCACCTATCGATTGCGGCTTGTACCCCCGCCGCAACCCGATTTTCGATTGCGGACACTCAGCGACGTGATGACGGTCGTGCGCGGCGGCGAGTCGAAATTCAAAGTCGCGATCGATCGTATCGGCGGCTTTGCCGGGGAAGTCAAGCTGAACATGAACGGGCTGCCCGAGGGCATTACGTTGTCAGGCAATTCGGTGCCAGCCAACGCCGCCGAGGTGGAACTGACGTTGAAGGCGGATCCGAGTGCCAAAGTGCAGGCTTCGTTCCTGAACGTCGAGGGCACGGCGGAGTTGGCGGCTGGTCAAATCTCCACGCGACGCGCCTCGATGCCGCCGCTCCAATATGTTCCGGCGCGTGATTCGTTGTTGCTGGTGGTCGCGATGCCGACGCCATTCAAATTGGACGGCGGCGAGCTGCAGATTCGCTACGGCGCGCGGGGGACGATATTCCGCCGCCATTTCAAGATTGAGCGGAACGGGTTTCAGGGACCACTGACCGTCCGCCTGGCCGACCGCCAGGTTCGGCATCTCCAGGGAGTAACCGGACCGACGCTTGAATTTGGCCCGGAGGTGCAGGAGTTCGACTATCCTGTCAGTCTACCGACCTGGTTAGAAACGAATCGCACATCGAGAACTATTTTGATGGTCAGCGGTGAAGTGCTCGACCACGACGGCACACCGCACATAGTCAGTTTCAGTTCCGGGGACACTCGCAACCAGATCGCGCTGTTGACGGCCCCCTGTCCATTGAGTGTTCGTGCGGCGGCATCGTCGATGCGGCCAGCGATGGACGCGAGTCGTTCGTTAGCGGTCAGCGTTTCGCGGGGCACCTTGCCGGCCGAGGAGGTTCGGATCGAGTTACTGGTCCCGCCGCATACGCGGGGAGTGTCGGCGGAACCGATTACGCTCGGGCGTGAGGCGAACAATGGTCAGTTGTCGATACGGTTTGAAAAAGCGGCTGGCCCGTTTACTCTGCCGTTGACGATCCGCGCCACGACGGTCGTTGACGGTGATCCCGTCATCGCGGAGACCGCGTTGGAAGTCGTCGACGCACATTGAATCGACGTGCGTCGGGTTACAGGAGAGAACAACCGATGGCGATGAGCTTTTTGGTATTCGCGGTAGTCGGCCTGTTGGCGTTGGGATTGCCGGTCGCGATCATCGTCGTGATTCTGGCGAATCGCAACCGTGATCGCGGTCCGGATTGAGGGGCGATTGCCGACGGGGCGAATCGCGGGCTGCCGCGTTTTCCGCGTAATCCGTGCGTGAATATTTGCAGCGCCAGGACTTCCAAAGATTCTGGGAGTATCGATCTCCCACCTGGGCCAAAAAGTTCCTCGACGAATCGGGGGCTCACGGGGGCTTACCGGGCGGCATTCGATTGGACATCCGTGTGGGTGCCCTCGATTGCCAGCAGCAGGTCGGGGGTTCGGAAATAGAGTTTGCCCTGGGAAATTGCCGCCGAGGCGTAGACCGGCGATCCGAGCGGATTGCGTGCGACCTGGGTGAAGCTCTTCTTGCCGGCGGCGATGACCGTCGTTACGCCGTCATCGTCGCTGAAGTAAACGTATCCGCCGCCGGCCACGGGAGAAGCGGTGAACGAGCCGCCGATCCGATGTCGCCAGAGTTGTTTACCCTGGTGCGCGTCGAGGCAAGTCACGACGCCTTGATCGTCCAGCAGATAATACTGGTCGCCCACCAGAATCGCGGAAGGGACATACGGCGCGCCGCGATCGAACCGCCAATCGACATGCGAATCCGAGACGTCGCCCGATCCGCCGGGGCGAACCGCGAACGTGCTGCCGCGTGGGCCGCTGACCACGTAGATCCGCCCATGCCCGATCACCGGCGTCGGAATGCATTCCCGCTGCAGTCCATGGACGATCCATTGGCGTTGACCATTGCGCGGATCGAATCCTTCCATGCGTTCGGCGGCACAGACCACCAGCGTGGTTTCTTCTGCCTGCCGCACGATCTGGGGCGAACTCCAGGAGTGCCAGATTCCGGGGCGAGGCAGGTGCCAGATGTTCTTGCCGGTGTCGGCATCGACCGCCAGCAGATAGGACGCCCCGTAGTGATCGCATTGGAGGATCAGGATGTTTTCGAACAGGATCGGAGAGCTTGTGTGGCCGAATCGATTCTCGAACGGCCCGTATTCCTCGGCCAACGAACGTTGCCAGACCAATTGGCCGTCCATGTCGACACAGAACAGATCTCCCGTGCCGAACAGTGCGAAGATTCGCTTGCCGTCGGTCAGCGGCGTCGGCGTTGCCATATCACTTTTCGTGGCATGGTGCAGAGTGGGGGCGGTGCCCCAGAAGCGAGTCAGCCAAAGCTGTCGGCCGTCGTCGCGAGCATGGCAGGCGATCAACAGTTCCTCCTGCGAACGGCGATCGGTCGCCGTGAGCACGATGCGATCCTCCCAGATAATGGGACTCGACACGCCCGTCCCGGCCAACGGAACCTTCCAGTGGATGCCCGATTCGGTCGACCAGTGACTGGGGAGTTTCGACTCGGCGGAGACCGCGTTCCGTTCCGGACCGCGCCATTGGGGCCAATTCTCGCCCCGAACGCCGCTGGTCGCGTCGATCAGAACGGCCAGCACGACCAGCGCGGTGATTCGCAAGTTCGCAGGTGCGCGGTTCATTTAATGGACCCGGGGTTGGGATTCGAGAGCTGGCAATCGAAGCGGATACCTCGGCCCGAGGCGTCGCAGAACCGAAGCTGAAATGTCCAGTTGTTCGGCACTTCGGGATTTACATGCTGCGGTCCCTGGCAGATTTTGACACGAATGCGGTTGACGCCTTGTTGCAGCGTGACGGGGACGATAAATCGATCGAGACGGGTTCCGTTCAGCCACTGTTCGCGGGCCAGGACCAGTTCACCGTTCAGCCAGACCGATAAATTATCGTCAGCGCTGCACGCCAGTCGGGCAGCGCAAGCTTCGGGGCAGACGATTTCCGAATAAGCGAAGCCGACCGACTCTTTGACCGGACCCAGCGCCTGCACCAGGTTGACTTCCGCAAGTCGATCGGTGGACTCGATCCACTTCCATCTCAGGGTGGTGCCGTCATCCAGCGAGTAGGTCCGCTCCGGATCCAGTGCGAACGGTTCGCTGGCGAGTTGCGGACGAAAAACGGTGGTGAATCCGGACATGCCCGGCGCCGGAAACGGACCGACGATCCACCAGCGATGAACAAATCCCAGGTGTGGAATCGGATCGACGATCGTGCCGACGGAGCGTAGTTTATCGACCGCGGCCAGAACCTGATCGGAGTGCCGGGCATGTTGAAAGCACTGCTCGAATGCAGCCCGCGCCACCTCCACCGACTTGCTGTTCAGGGCCTCGTCGCCTTGCCGCATCAATGCGTCGATGGCATCGCGGCGGAATTCGGGATCGTCGAGCCAATCGGCGAGCAACGGTCGGTCGATTTCCGGTTCGAGTTGTCGCAGCAACTGCAGCGCGATGCGCCGCGGGCGGCCGGCGCGCGACTTGTCGCGTACAAATTGCAGGATGGCATCGCGTGGCAAGCCGGTCGTGCTGCGCGCCAATTCCCTTGCGGCGATCGCTTCGTATGCTTGGCGCAGCCAGTTGGCGGCGACAGGGTTCGGCGTTCCCATGGCAGCGAGCAAATCCGGGATCACGGCGGCGGGCGCCTGAGCGAGTACCCTGCTGGCTTGCCGGGCCTCCTCGAGCCCTTCGCTGTTGGGGCCTGCCCGCGTGATCGTCTGAATGGCGGCGGAAATCTGTTCGGCGGAGAGCACCGACTCCTGACGGGGCGGTACTGCTGGTTCGTCGTCCGCCGCGCGCACCGATCCCCAGCGTGCCGCGGCCGGAATCGAGCCGCCCATGGCCAGCAGCAGTGACAGAGTCACGGCGCGAAATCGATCGCGACCAGGTCGCGATCGGCTGCCAGGTGACGCTGGCGCGGCGGATGATGATGGCATCGGTCGGGTACCTCACGCGCGGGATGATGCAGGCGGCCCAATCGTAACGCATGGGGCACCAACATTCAAATCAGCGGCAGATGCAGGGTGGAACGGGGGGAGGTTTGTTCTCCCACGCTACTGCTCGGACCGCTCGATTCATGTTATATTCGGGGAAATCAGAGTCCCACCCTGTCCCAGCCTGTCCCACCCGAAGCCGCGCTGGGCCGGCGGGCACGAAATGCTGTCTCCGCAATATCCAGCCTTGCCACCGCCAGCCGAACCGTTTATCGCCCCAACCATTTTCCGCATCTGAAGCATCTATCCGAGGAACTTGTGCATGAGCCGTTTCCTGTTGTTGTTCGCCACGTTTTTCGTCTGCGGTCCCTTAGGTGACACCCTGTGCGGTACTCTCGCTGCTGGCCTGGGCGGGAGACTTTATGGGCAGTCTTTTGAGCTGAAACAGGGCGAACATCTTTGCATCATCGGCAACGGGCTCGGCGAACGAATGCAGCATTATGGCCATCTCGAGTCGCTGATTCATGCGCGCTATCCCCGCCATGAACTCGTGTTCCGCAATCTGGCCTACAGCGGTGACGAAGTCGCGGGCTGGCAAGACGGCGGCCGGCGGATGCGTTCGATGTCGTTCGGATCGCAGGACGAATGGCTGGCCGGTTCCGCACCGGTGCCCCAACCGGCAAAGCTCTCCAAACGCGATGAGGGCAAAGTACGGGAAAATCGTTTCGAGCTGACCAATACCAAAGCCGACGTGATCTTCGCGTTTTATGGATATAACGAATCGTATGGGGGCGAGGCAGGATTGCCCCGTTTCCGGCAGGAGCTGACCGACTTCATCAAACATACGCTGGGCCAGAAATACAACGGCAAGTCGGCACCTCGAATTGTCCTGTTCTCACCAACTCCCCTGGAACTGTCCAACGATCCCAACCTGCCCAACGCCGCGATGGTGGCCGCGACCAATGCGCGGATCAAGAGCTATGTGGCGGCGATGGCGGAAGTGGCCAAGGAAAACGGGGTGGTTTTCGTCGACCTGTTTGCGCCGGCGCTGCGGGGAGCGTTCGCCAAGCCCAATGCGGAACCTCTGACGATCAACGGCCTGCACTTGAACGAGCGGGGTGACAGCTACGTCGCTGAGCTTGCCTATCAAGGCCTGTTCGGCTCGGCGGCGCCGCAGACCGGCGCCGCGCTGGCGTCGCTGCGAAAAGCGGTGAATGACAAGAACTGGTATTGGTTCCACCGCTATCGCGTTACCGATGGATTTTCCACCTACGGCGACCGCGCGTTCTTGAAATTTTCCGAAGGCCCGGGAGGATATGGCGAAGGACTCTCCAACTACTCAGTGGGGCAGCGCGAACTGGATGTCATTGATATGCTGACCAACAATCGTGATCGTGTCGTCTGGCGTGTGGCGCGCGGCGAGGACGCGAAGGCCGCCGACGACAATCTGCCGGAATTTATCCCGGTGATATCGAACAAGCCCGGACCGTTACCCGGCGGCAAACACGAGTTCCTAACCGGCCCCGACTCGATCAGCAAGATGACGGTGGGCAAGAACATCAAGGTCGAGCTGTTCGCTGACGAAAGCATGTTCCCGGAACTCGTCAATCCCGTGCAGATGGCGTTCGACACTCGCGGGCGACTCTGGGTCGCCGCCTGGTCCACCTATCCGCATTGGAAGCCGACCGAACCGATGGATGACAAGTTGTTGATCCTCGAGGACACCGATCACGACGGCAAGGCCGATGTCTGCAAGACATTCGCTGGCGATATCCATAATCCGACCGGCTTCGAATTCTGGAACAACGGAGTGATCGTGGCCCAGGGCCCCGACATTATCTACCTGCGCGACACGGACGGCGATGACAAGTACGACATCAAGGAGCGGATCGTGCATGGTCTGGACACCGCCGACACGCACCATACCGCCAACAGCTTTGTGCTCGATCCGGGCGGCGCGCTTTATTTCCAGGAGGGTACGTTTCACCATACACAGGTTGAGACGCCGTGGGGCGCGCCGCGCCGCGTGGCAAATGGTGCCGTGTTTCGCTTTGAGCCCAGGACCAGCAAGTTCGACGTTTATGTGACGTACGGCTTTGCCAATCCGCACGGCCACGTGTTCGACCGCTGGGGACAGGATTTCGTCTGGGATGGCACCGGCGCGAATCCGTTTCACGCGCCGCTCTTCTCCAGCGACATGGACTTTCCGCATAAACATGCCGCGACGCCGCAGGTCTACCAACAACGGACTCGGCCCTGCTCTGGCGTTGAGGTGCTGTCGAGCGGACATTTTCCGGAGGAGTTCCAGGGAAATCTACTGATCAACAATGTGATCGGATTTCAAGGTATTCTGCGGTACAAGCTGGAAGACAAAGGATCCAGCTTCGGGGCCACGGAACTGGAACCGATCCTGTTCTCTTCCGATCCGAACTTCCGCCCCACCGACCTGGAAGTCGCTCCCGACGGTTCGCTCTATTTTGTCGACTGGCACAACCCGATCATCGGCCACATGCAGCACAACCTCCGCGATCCCAGCCGCGACCGCACGCATGGTCGCGTCTACCGAGTCCGGTACGAGGGCCGCGAATTGCTCAAGCCGGCCCCGGTGGCTGGCGAACCGATCGAACGGCTGCTGGAGTTGCTCAAGTCGCCGGACGATCGTGTGCGATTGCGGGCTCGGATTGAACTGTCCGGGCGGCGTTCCGACGAGGTGATCGGTGCGGCACGCAAGTGGCTGGCGTCGCTCGACACGAAACATGCCGACTATGAACACCACCGTCTGGAAGGGCTCTGGCTGCATCAAAGTCATAATGTTGTCGATGAAGCGTTGCTGAAGCAGGTGCTACGGTCGGCCGATTTTCGCGCTCGCTCGGCGGCCACGCGCATCGTCGCCCATTGGAAGGATCGCATCGATCAGCCACTGGAACTGCTGAGAACGCAGATCAACGACGAGCACCCGCGCGTGCGGCTGATGGCGATCTGGTCCTTGAGTTTCTTTGGCGGGTCCGATGCGGAGCAGGCGGCCGAAGTCGCCGTCGAATCGCTCGTGCATCCGCAGGACCCCTATCTCAAGCATTTGCTCGACGAGACCAACAAGACGCTGGACCGTCGCGCCAAAAGCGCCGCCAAGAAATGATTTTGGGGGACCAGCATGAGCGATTGCAGCACACAGCCGAGTCTACGGACGATGAAACGGGAAGCCGTGTTTTTGCCGCGCGTAACGAGGGCCTGCGGTAGAGTCTGTCGGTCGGCCGCACCGGCGTGGATCGTGGTGACGGCTGCGTTGTTTGCGGTGGCGGCGGAGCCCGAAAGCGCGGTCGGCCCGCTGATGAAGTTGTTCCAGAGCGGGCGTCTGCCGCCGGAACGACAGGAAGCGGTCGTGGAGATGATCTGCAATCGCGGCAACGCCGACGATCTGCGGGTAGTATTTGATCGCGCCGTCGATCCGGCCCAGTTCCCGCTCGAACTGCGCGTCAAGGCACTGCGCTGGCTGGGCGACGCGGTGCGCACGCGCAAGACCGTTCCGCGCGGAGACCTCAGCGGTCTGGGAACGATTATTGTCGGTGACGGTGATCCGCGGTTGCGCGAGGCGGCGATTCGACTGGCCTCCCGCTGCAAGGATCAAGGGATCGCGCCGGCGCTGCGTTCCATCGTCGCCGACACGTCATTTGCATTCGACTTGCGACGCGTGGCGCTGGAGGGGCTGGTCGCGATTGGCGACGACGCCAGTCGGCGATTGCTCGAACAGCTGGCGGCCAATTCGCCCGAAATGAAGTTGCGGATTCCGGCGGCGGCGGGGCTCGTGCAATTCGACACGGACAAGGCAGCCGAGCTGGCGGCCGTGGTGCTGCGTGACGCTCCGCCGGGCGAGGATCTCTCGGGATTGATCGGTGCCTTCCTGGATCGGAAGTCGGGCTCGGAGAAACTCGCGGCGCAACTCGGCCGCGTGCAACTTTCGAAGGACGCAGCCAAACGCTGCTTGCGGTACATCTATTCCGTCGGCCGCAGCGACGAGTCGCTCAGCAATGTGCTCGGAGCGGCCGCCGGAATTCAGACCGATGCGCCACCGCCCACGCCGCAGGAAGTGGCGGAAATCGTCAACGATGTCATCAGCATCGGAAACGCGGCGCGTGGTGAAGCGGTCTTTCGGCGCAAGGATGTCAGCTGCATGAAATGCCACAGTGTGAGCCGCGCGGGAGGACAGATCGGCCCCGAGTTGAGCGCGGTCGGCGGCGCATCGCCCGTCGACTATATCGTGAATTCAATCCTCAATCCGAATCTGGCCGTCAAGGAACAGTACGTGACACGCGTCTTTGTGACGGCCGATGGCAATGTACTCACCGGGATCGTGATCGACCGGGACGAGGTCCGCGTTCGATTCCGCGACGCGGCCGGGCAGGAAGTCAGCCTGGCGATCGACGATATCGATGAGGAGCACGAAGGGAAATCGCTGATGCCGCAAGGCTTGACCCGCTTCCTGACGCGCGAGGAGCTGCTCGATCTGGCCCGATTCGTTTCGGAACTCGGCAAGCCGGGCCCCTATGCGGTGCAGCAGGCGCGGACGCTGCAGCGCTGGCGAGTCATGCGCTCACCGCCGCCGGAACTGATCGAACAGATTCCGCACCTGGACCATATTCGCGAGCATGTGCTGGCCGCTCCGGCTAGCGCCTGGGAGCCGGTTTATGCGAAGGTTGCCGGCGTGCTGCCTTTGGATGAAGTGGCGGCCAGTCTGGGCCCCGCAGTTGCGACCGGATCGGTGAACGGCGCGATAGCCGGCGCGGGAACAGTGGCCGCATCGGGAGCCCGAACAGGATCAGCAACAGAATCGCAAACGGGATCAGGCGACGACGGGCCTCCGGTCTTGTTGCTGCAAGGGGAGATAGATATTTCGGCCGCGGGGTCAATCGAAATGGTCGTGGAAACCGCCGGCGAATACCTGGTCTGGTTGGACGCGGAACCGCTCCCGTCGCAGCCAAAGGTGCGGATCGAAGCGATGACCGGTCGCCATAAGATCACATTCCGAGTCCGGCCCGACGGGATGCGTGAACGTGGCCTGCGCGTTGAGTTTCTGGTACCGCCGGATTCCACGGCGAACATGGTCGTTGTGGGCGGGATGTAGGCCGGCGGCCGGAAATCGAATTTGACTTCGTCGGGCCATCGCTTCTAAGCTGGCAAAACAGTTTGTGCGTTCCGCGACGACTGCCTCGCATCTCACCAATCCGGCGTATTGCAATGACGAACTCAGATTCGGATCCCCAACGGACTGCCGCCGACGCTCGTCGCTCGGTTACCGGCGATTCGGAGACGATCGGCCCCGTCCCGCCGTCGTCGCCCGCCGAAACGGTGGGATTCCAGGTGAACAGCGCCGATTCGGCAATGCGGCAAGAATCGATCGATGCCACGGTGGTTCATGATACTTCGGCCACGGCCGGTTTGGGATTCGGGGGTGGTGCGGCCGGCGCTGCCGGTTCGACACTTCGCCAGTCGAGCGCCATTCTGCGCACCGGCGTGGGAGACTACGAATTACTGGGAGAGCTTGGCTGCGGCGGAATGGGCGTGGTCTATCGGGCTCGCCATCGTCAGCTGGGACGGGACGTGGCGCTGAAGATGATTCTGGCGGGCGCTCATGCCGGCAGCGAGCAGATTTCGCGGTTCCTTGCCGAAGCCCAGGCCGTGGCGCACTTGCAGCACCCCAACATCGTGCAGATCTTCGATATCGGACGGCAGAACGACCTGCCCTATTTTTCGCTGGAGTTTGTCGACGGCCCCAGTCTCTCGCAACAGATCCGTGAAAAGCCTCTGCCGCCGGTTGAGGCCGCGCGGTTGACCGAAACGCTGGCCCGCGCCATGCAGTACGCCCACGAACACAATGTTCTCCATCGAGACCTCAAGCCGGCCAATATCCTGATGACGCTCGATGGCTGCCCGAAGATCTCCGACTTCGGGCTCGCCAAACGGCTTGAGGATGACGACTCGGGCAGCACCCGCACCGGCACGATCATGGGGACACCCAGCTACATGTCGCCGGAACAGGCTCGCGGCGACATCAAGGAACTGGGCCCGGCCAGTGACCAGTATTCGCTGGGCGCGATCCTGTACGAATTGCTCACAGGACGTCCGCCATTCAATGCCGCCAAAGCGGTCGAAACGGTCCTGCAGGTAATCAACAGCGAGCCGGTCGCGCCCAGCCAGTTACAACCCAAGTTGCCCGCCGATATCGAGACGATCTGCCTCAAGGCGCTGCAGAAAGATCGCAGCCGGCGCTACGCCAGCTGTCGGGAGTTCGCCGAGGACTTGCGGCGGTTTCAGGCGGGCGAACCGATCGAGGCGCGTCCGATCGGACGCGCCGAGCGCACCGTACGCTGGTGTCGCCGCAACCCCAGAACGGCGGCCCTGCTGGGAACGACCGCCCTGCTGCTGTTGCTGACCGCGGCGGTCTCCACGGGATCGGCGATCGTCGTTGCCCGCAAGAACGACGCGCTGGAATCGGCGCAGGGGCGGATCAAGCTGGAAGCGGAAAATGCCCGAAAGCAGGAGTTGATCGCCAAACGCGAGGCGGAAAACGCCAAGGCCCAGGAGGCGATCGCAAATCGGGAAGCGGAAAACGCGCGGAAACAGGAGGAGATCGCCGTTCAGAAGGCGAAGGACGAACAGCTTGCTAAGGATGCCGCGCTGGCCAGTAAACAGGTTGCCGAAGGACAAGCAAATCTTGCGCTCAGCTCGCTGCAGACCATGATCTCGGAAGTCCAACGCATGCCCAGCGACGTGCCAGGCACCGTCGCCATCCGCACCGCATTGCTCGACGCCGCATTGAAAGGCCTGGACAAGGTTGCCGAGTACAACGACAAGTCGACGAGCAAGGAGGCTTCGATGGCCGCCGTCTACCAGCAGATGGGCAAGTTGTACCAGCAACTGAATAACTCCGAGAAAGCATATGAGATGTTCGTGAAATGTCACGGCATCGTGACCGAGCGGGTGAAGATCCAGAAAGGGGCCGATCATTCACGGTTCAACCTGGCCGCCTCGCACATATCGATGGCCGAATTGAGCCAGGATCTGAAACGCGATATGGAAGCCTGCGTTGACCATTACCAACAGGCCAAGGCGGGACTGGAGGAAATTCTCGCACGATCCATTCCCGGTCCTGACGGAACCGTCAAGGAACGCCTCACCGTTCGCCTCACGCTGGCGGAAGTCGAAGTGCGTTTGGGCGCCACCTATCTCCGGATGGGAAATCCCAGGTCGGCTGCCGACTATTTTCAGCGGGCGATGGCCCAGCGCGAGGAACTACTGGCCACGCTGAAGGGCGATCCTGATTTCGTAAAGCTCAAACCGGAGCAGCAATCGGGCTTGCAGGAAGGGATCCAGCAGGATGTGGCTCGGGCCAGCCTGGCGGTCGGAAACGCCTACATGCGCTTGAACCGCATCAAGGAGGTGGAACCGAGCTACCGTCGCGCGCTGGAAATCCGCGAAGCAGCGTATATGGCGAATCGTCAGAACTTGCGCAACAAGCAGGAGTACGGCCGCACCTGCGGATTGCTGGGCGAATTTTTGCTGCGGAGCGACCGTCGCGACGAATCGCGCGCGATGTTCGACCTGGCCGTTCCGATTGCCGAGGAACTGGTGGCCGCGAACAAGGAAAATGCCGAATTGAAGCGCGACCTGGGCATCGCCCTGTACCGGCTCGGCTGCTGGCACCGGCGGTACGACGCGGCGAACGCGGCATCCGTATTCGAACGATGCAATGCGGTCCGGGAGGCGCTGGCCAAAGGAAATCTGGCGAACGATCGGCGGCAAATGGAATGGATGCTGGCGCAAGCTCAACTTGGCCAGCTCGACGTCGTGCAACAGATCTGCGACCGCTTGCTGAGTGGCGCAAAGATCGATAACGAACTGCTTGTCGATTGCGCCCGGGCACGCGCGCAATGTGCGGCCCAGTCGGCCGACGCAATAGTTCGCCAGCAGCAGGCGGGGCTGGCAGTCGAGTTGCTCAGCCGCGCCTTGGAAAATGGATACAGCGACGCTGTTTATCTGCAACTGGAAGTCGATTTCGACCCGTTGCGCGCCGTCCCGGAATTCGTCGCGCTGACCCAGCGACTCCAAGACAATTTGTTGGGTGGGTCTTGTAGGGTGGGTCGAGGTACTCCGAGTCTTGTAGGGTGGGTCGAGGTACTCCGAGGCCCACCGACGGATCGATCTCGACACGAATCGTGATTCGCCAGGAAATACGAAGATTTTGGTGCCAGGGAAGCGCCCACCGCGACCTACGTCGCACTCCGCGACTGCACTCGGCATAACCAAGCAAGGCAAGGTCGCGAAATGGCCGGTAGCGTTGCGCTACGTCGCGTCCGATCCCCTCACCCAGGAAATACCTGGGAGTTCTGGTGGGCCTCGGAGTACCTCGACCCACCCTACGCGTCTGCGTCACCCTGCGCGTCGGCTTCAGGCTACGCCGTTTTTGGCGAACCAGTCGAGTAGCCGCTTCCAGCCCTCTTGCGCTTCCTTCGCCCGATAGCTCGGACGGTAATCGGCATGGAAACCGTGAGGCGTGTCTGGATAGAGCACGATCTCCGACGGCTTCTTGGCCTCCTGGAGTGCCTTGCGCATTTGCTCGACCGTATCGTTAGGAATTCCCATGTCGGCACCGCCGTACAGTCCGAGCACCGGCGCTTTGAGGTTGGCGGCGACATCCAGCGGGTGTTGGGGATGGAGCTCGTCCGCCTGTCCCTTGAGCCGCCCGTACCAGGCCACACCGGCTTTGAGGTCAGGATTGTGAGCGGCATACAGCCAGACGATCCGGCCACCCCAGCAGAATCCGGTCGCGGCTAGTTTCGACGTGTCGCCGCGTCCCGATTTCTTGGCCCATGCGGTGGCTGCGTCGAGATCGCTCATTACCTGTTTGTCAGGAACTTTGGACACGACTTTGGAGATGATTTCGCCGAAGTCAGTCATCTTCGAGACGTCGCCCTGCCGCGCATAGAGCTCCGGCGCGATCGCCAGATAGCCCAATTTTGCCAGTCGACGACAGATGTCTTTGATATGTTCATGGACGCCAAAAATCTCCTGGATAACCAGGACGGTGGGAAAAACGCCCGGCTTGTCAGGGGCGGCACGATACGCGGGAATTTCGCCATCCGACACCGGAATCTTCACTTCTCCGGCTTCGAGTCCCTTGGTGTCCGTGGTGATCGTCTCGGCGGATACCGGCTGCACGGACAGCGCGAAGCCGGACGCCAGCGACGTCATGACGAATCCGCGACGACATAAATTGGCCGTTGCTGATGTTTCCTCGCGCTCGATCGGCATGGCGGAACTCCTGTTGTGGATGCTGCGTTGAAAATGCTTTGTCAGGCCGAAATTTATGGTCCCCGGCCGAAATTGCAAGCGGCAGGTGGGCGTTTGACTTAGTTGGCCGCTCGCAGCTGGCCCTCGCGGTCAAAGTACTTGAGATAGGCCTCGGACATCTGCTGGCGAAATCGAGCCATGACGGCCGGAGTGATCACGCTGCCGTGGTCTGCGCCGGGCACCAGCGTCACTTCCGCGTCGCTGCCCAGATCCTGGAATGTCGCCTTGAGCAATCGTGTGGCCCCTTCCAGGTAGAACGTATCCATTTCGCCCATAATCACGTGGATCTTGCCCGACAGTTTCGAGCCGATCTCGGGCCAGCGCTGACGCACAACGAGATTGATGTCGTATTTCTTCCAGGCATCCACGACCGTCGACTGGATTCGACCCGATTCGCGGTCCCACATCCGCAACGGCTCCCCCTGATCGTCGATCGGGCTGAAGACCGCTTCAAACGATCGCAGCTGTCCGCCCCGTCCAAGACAGTCATCCATGCGTCCAAAGTCCGGGTACCAGAGGATCGGCATCGAGCCGGCACGCGCAATCGGCTTCTTCTTGCCCTGGTCGTCGAAATAGAGACTGTTGGGTGGATCGGAGTAGAGGTTGGTGGCCTGATAGTCGCGGAAGTCGACAGGATCGGGGGACGAGCTCCAGACTCCGCCGAATACGTCGGGATAGTTGACCTGCAGCCAGAGCGACGACCATCCGCCGGAACTGTGCCCGGTGACGAACCGACCCTGCGGCGCCGCCACGGTGCGGTATTCGCGGTCAAGCCTCGAAATCAGTTCCTCGGTCAGCACGCGACCCCGGGGACCGTTCGCCGCGCTATCCGCGTAGACATGATGACCCCATTTGCATTCGCCGGTCAGCATGACGCGGATAAACTCGACATTCTCTCCGTTGGCGCCCGGTGCCTGCTGCGCGAATCCATGCGCCATGGCGGGCAACGTGCCGCCGAAACCTGCGATTTCAAAAATCACCGGATAACGTCGCTGTGGCTGCTCGGCGTAGGACTTCGGCAGAATCACGACCGCGCGGTCCTCGACGTCACGCCCAAAGTGCCTGGAGAGCAGCTCGCTGCGGTAGAAGAGCGGCCGTATCCAGGCTCGCTCGGGAATCGGCGCTGGTGGCACCTTGTGCGCAAGTTTCAAATCGACGGTCCAGTTTTCCGTGCCGACGTCCAACATGGCGACATCGCTGTAGAGGTTGTTTTCGCCCTGGGCCGGAACCGGAGAATAGATGTCGTGATCCAGCAGCGCCTGCACGCGGTATCGGCCCGGCTTGAGGTGCGAGAGCGGTCGAGGGAACGAATCGGCGGTGTCATCCAGGACCTCGCACGATCCCGGCCGAAACGCCGCGACGTCACGCGCAAAAAACGGCTCGGGACGGAACCAGTCGGGTGCGTTGCGCGGCTCGCCGCCCCGCTGCGTGCAGAAGAAAAACAGCCGCCCGCGAATCGGATGATCGGCCAGCTCCGCCGGCAATTCGACGCGTACCGTACCCGTGATACCGTCAGCACGTACCGTTCCCGATCGGCCTGGCGATGCGAATAGCCAGCATAACGCGACACAGACTGTCGCCAGAACGGCCAGATCCGGACGAAGACGCCAACGAAAGTGCATGATTGCAGGCTCCGGGAAATCATCGAGAGCACGTCAGACGGTGCGCCGGGTTTGCCGACCACACTCGCGCCGCCGAGCCATACGATAACAGGTCCAAGAGCACGATGGAATTCGCCCGCCTCGGCCAAACGGTCCGATTCGGCCGGCGCTGGCAGCTCGCAAAGGCGCTTGGAGAGGGGTTTCTTGCAAAGGCGCTTGGAGAGGGGTTTCTTGCAAAGGCGCTTGGAGAGGGGGTTCTCGCAAAGGCACTCGGAGAGGGGTTTCTTGCAAAGGCGCTCGGAAAGGGGTTTCTCGCAAAGGCGCTCGGAAAGGGTTTCTCGCAAAGGCGCAAAGGCGCAAAGATACAGAAATGCAAAGATGCGGAAATGCAGAGATACAGAGATACAGAGAGGGCGATGGGCGTTGATGGCGGGGCGATTCGGACCTTGCCTTCTACTACGACTCGTGGACAATGGTCTCGCTGAAGAATGTCAGACGGGTTGGCAACGGCCCGCCGATCGCGATGATCGGAGCAAGGGGTCTCAAGGGAGTATCGCATGAACCGAATCGCAACGGCAGTGATCTTTTTACAACTACTGATTTCGGGAGTCATGCGCGGTGAAGAGCCGGAGGTTACAACAACCCAGGAACTGGTGGGTCGGCATCGGGACGAGTACTTTTCGACACCGGTAAATCAGTTGTTGACGCCGTTCGGAAGGCAGATCGAATTGCCTGGCATGCGCCCGCAGGCGCTCGCGCTTTCGCCGGACGGAAAAATCCTGGTCGTGTCGGGCAAGACAAGCGAGCTTGTGGTTCTGGACCCGGAGACAGGCGAGGTGCGGCAACGCTTGGCGTTGCCGCCCGACCCGGTAGCTGAGAAATCGGGTCAGGCGTCCGCCAATATTCTCAAGCCCGACAAGCAGGCTCAGCTGAGTTACACCGGTTTGATTTTCTCCCACGATGGACGGACGATCTTCCTGAGCAACGTCGAGGGCAGCATCAAGCTGTTCGCAGTTGACGACAAAGGCACGGTGCGGCCGTCGCATACTCTGGCATTGCCTCCCGCGAACGCCCCGCGACGCAGCCCGGAAATTCCAAGCGGGTTGGCGATCGACGCCCGCGATCAACGCTTGTACGTCTGCGCCAATCTGTCGAATCGACTGCTGGAGTTCGACCTGGCATCCCGAAAGCTGTTGCGGACCCTGGATGTGGGAGTGGCCCCCTACGATGTCGTGCTCGTAGGGGACAAGGCATTTGTCAGCAACTGGGGCGGCCGGCTTCCGCTTCCAGGAGATCTCGTCGGCCCGGCGGGGCGGGGCACTACGGTGCGCGTGGACGCGCAGAGGCACATTGCCAGCGAAGGATCCGTAACGGTGATCGATCTCGGCGATGCATCGCAGACCCGCGAAATCGTTACGGGGTTGCATGCATCGGCGCTGGCGGTTTCTCCCGACAGGCGATTCGTTGTCTGCGCCAACGCGGGCAGCGACACGTTGAGCGTGCTCGACGCCGCGACTTGTGAATTGCGCGAGACGATCTGGGCCAAAGAAAAACCGTCGGATTTGTTCGGGGCGTCGCCGAATGCGATCGCATTCGATTCGGATGGCGATCGGCTGCTGGTGGCCAACGGAACGCAGAACGCGATTGGCGTCTTTGATTTCGATCCCGACGACAAAGGTGAGACCCGGATGATCGGCATGATTCCCGTCGGCTGGTTTCCAGGGGCGTTGCAATGGGACGCGCGGCGAAAAACATTGGCGGTCGCCAACATCAAGGGCTTGCCAACGGCCCCAAAAAAGGACGCCGCCGCGCCGGCGGTCGGCTTCAATACCCATCATTACCACGGTTCGCTGTCGCTGTTGTCGATTCCGGAGGGAGAGACTCTGGCGCAACTCTCGGAACGCGCGGCGCGGAATATCCGCCGCGGTCATATCGCGCAGGCCGCCCTGCCGCCGCGCCCCGACCAGCCGGCTCGACCGATCCCCGAACGCATCGGTGAACCGAGCACGATCAAACATGTTGTTTACGTCATCAAGGAGAATCGAACATTCGATCAGGTGTTCGGCGCGCTGGGACGCGGCCGAGGCAACCCCGATCTGTGCGTGTTCGGCGCGCACATCACCCCCAATCAGCATAAACTGGTCAATGAGTTTCTGTTGCTTGACAACACCTACTGTGCGGGAATCCTCAGCGCGGACGGGCACCAATGGAGCACTTCCGCGTTCAGTACGGACTACCTGGAAAAAAGCTTCGCCGGATTCCCGCGCAGCTACCCCGACGGCATGGGCGACGATGAGGCCGACGCGCTATCGTATTCTCCGGCAGGATTCCTTTGGGATAACGCCGTGAAGCATGGAGTCTCGATTCGCAATTACGGAGAGTTCATGATTCCTCGCGTTCGCTGGCGCGACGAGACACGCAAAGAGATCCCCGACTTCCGCTCCTGCTACCGAGTCTGGCGCGGCGAGGCGGCCGATGTGATCTTCGCGTCGGAACCGGCCGTCCCCTCGATCGCGCCGTTCTCCCCGACCGATTACGTCGGCTGGGAAATGTCGGTTCCGGACCAGTTCCGCGCCGATTTCGTTCTGCGGGAACTGCGCGACTTCGAGGCCCGTGGAGAGTTCCCGCGGCTCGTGATCATCTGCCTGCCCAACGATCATGGCAGTGGAACGACCAAGAACTGCCCGACTCCCGCGGCCTGCGTGGCCGACAACGATCTCGCCTTCGGTCGGATCGTCGAGGGCCTCAGTCGATCCCGGTTCTGGCGCGAAATGGCGATTTTTGCCATCGAGGATGATCCACAGAACGGTTGGGATCATGTGAGCGGCTATCGTACGACCGCCTATTGCGTCAGCCCGTTCGCAAAACGCGGCGCGATCGTCAGCACGCAATATAATACGACCAGCATGATTCGCACGATCGAACAGATTCTCGGCCTGCCACCCATGAACCAGTTCGACGCCAGCGCCACGCCGATGTTCGACTGCTTCGTGGCTGAGCCGGACTTTACGCCGTTCCAGTCGGTGCCCAATCTCGTGCCCCTCGACCAGATGAATCCCGATCCGCAGGCGATCCGCGATCCGGTGCTCCGCCAGGACGCGTTGGTTTCCGAGACGCTGAATTTTCGGGAAATCGACAAGGCACCCGAAGATGTCTTGAACCGAATCATCTGGCGCGCCATGAAGGGCTCGTCCGTGCCCTATCCAGAATGGGCCGTGACGATTGCGGACGACGATGATGATTAGACCAGTTGGTCGAAGATTGTAGGGATTGTAGGGTGGGTCGAGGTACTCCGAGGCCCACCAAAGGTTGTGATCCAGGCTGGTGGGCCTCGACGTACCTCGACCCACCCTACACCCACTTCTGGTGGGCCTCGGAGTACCTCGACCCACCCTACAGCGCCTAGCACCCTACAACCGGATCAACGGTAAAACGGCTGCCAGGTGAGCCAGCGTGGCCCGTATTTCGGTGCGGGTTTACCAACTTCGATCGCTCCCAGATCGGGCGCGCGGCCAGAGAATCCGTCATTGACCGTCGGGAGCACTTGCCCCGCATCGACGGCTCGACTGTCCGCTCTCAGTTGGAAGTCGAGGTCGACGGCATGATAAACGGCGTGCCGTAGATTTGGATCAGGGGGACTCAACCGCTCAAAGATGTCGTAGTCGACTTCGATTCCGTGCAATTCCTGCTGCGTCGCCGACCGCAAGTCGGCCAGCGAACCAAACACACGCCAATCGTCGGCGACGGGCTCGTAATTGCGCTGGCCGATCTTGGGACCGAGCCATTTGTATTGCGCGCTGACGCCCCGGTTGGGTCGAAAGCCGTTGTAGTCGGAGCTGTGAACATCGGTGCCATTGGGCCAGGTCATGATTCCTCGGTCCGGCGTGTCGCGCCCCAGGAACAGGTTGTTGCGGAAATGGACGTTGGAGGTCGGATCGTCCGAGCCTTGTTCGCCGATGATCGTATTGTGATAGACGAACAGCCCCGCCGGCTTGGCGGAAAATTTGAAGGCGTTCACACTCGGCACATGATAGAGCAGGTTGCCGATGAAATAGACCGGACCGCCGAATGCCGGCTGAGCGCTATAGCCGCCGTGCGCGGCATTGACTCCCCGATTGTTCATCACTCGAACGTTGTGCACCGCGCCATCCGTCTCGATGAAGTCGTCGTTCATCATATGGATGTCATTGTCGTAGATATCGATGGCCGACGCCCGCTGTTCCGGGTCGGCGGGAGGTGTGCCGTAGGTGGAGATCCCGATCCCGTCGTGGAAATAGGCGATCGCGTTGCGGGCAATGACGTGCCCGGGCCCATAGACTTTGATGGCGTAGTAACTGGTCAAGCGATGCGAGCCGTAGGGACCCGCGCTGGCCCACAGCGGACCGGTCCAGCCGACGAGGCGGAATCGGTCGTCACGGCCGAGGAACAGGTTGTCGCAGATATAGAAGTCGCTCGATCCGGCGAACTCCGTCCAGACGCCGAATCCCACCTGCTCGAACCGGCAGTTCTTCACGGTCAGCCCGACCGCCCCGAGCACTTCCTTCTGGCCGGCGAAGATGGCGACATCGGTATTGCGGATCGTTAAGCCTTCCAAGATGTGATATCGGGACGCCATCACGTCGAACAGGCGGTGGTTGCCGTCGCCGTCGAAGATGACTTCGCCATCGCCCGCGGACTTGATCGTGATCGGCCGTTCCGCCGTCCCCTTCAAGGTCAGGGACATGCTTCCGTCGAACGGAGTCATCAGCGGGTCGACGTAGTTGAGTCGCTCGGGCTTGTAGAGGCCGGCATGCATCAGGATCGTATCACCCGGTTGAGCCCTTCGTTCCCACACGACGCTCCAGTCGCCCAGGCCCGCGCCATAATACGCCTGTAACAGACTCGTGAAACTTGGCTCAAGACGTGGACCTTGATGATCCGGTGGATAGACATGCAGCATGCGTCCCTTGTCGAATGGCTGCGGTTCGGTGCGGGTGCGCACGCGGACGATTTGCGTTGTTTCACCTACGGTTCCATCGGGATCGGTCAGCCGCAACCGACATTCGTATTCTGTGCCCGGCTGCAGGTTGAGAATGCTGCCGGCAAATCCGTGCGGCACGGTATAGTCGAGGTTCTCACGCCGCCGGTAGACGTTCTCGCCGCCAATCCGGAGCAGCGGCAATGCATCACGCCATTCCGTTTCGCCGGTCGGTCGGAACTGGACCGCTACCGACGCGTTGCGGTTCGCGTCGCCTCGAATCGACCATTCGAAGCCGAGGTTGATCAAGGTCGGGTGTTCCACGACAAGTTGATCGACGACCGTTCGATTGTCGGATTCAAAGGGAACAACGGCGGCCAGGCCGCACAAGAGCGTAAGGATCATGCTTGGTTCTCCCTGGTGGCCGTGATTTTACTCCAACGTGATTGAATGCAAGTGATCGTCGGCTAGAATGCCGAGTCATTATGGACAAGATCCGCATTGGGATTATCGGTCTGGGCGAGAATACGCGGTTGCGGCACGTTCCGGGTCTGCGGGCCTGCGCGGGAGTCGAAATTGTATCGGTTTGTAACCGCAGGCCGGAATCGACGCGAGCAGCGGCGGCGGAGTTCGGCATTCCCCGCGTATTTGATCGCTGGGAGGACCTGCTGGCCGACGACGCATTGGATGCCGTGGTGATTGGTACCTGGCCATACCTTCATTGCCCGATCACCTTGGCCGCTTTGTCGGCCGGCAAGCACGTATTGACCGAGGCGCGGATGGCGATGAATGCCGCCGAAGCGCGGCAGATGCTGGCGGCCAGCCAGATGCGGCCCGAACTGGTCACTCAAGTTGTTCCCAGTCCGCTGGGGCTTCGCGCACATCGGATTGTGAAGCAGATGTTGGCGGACGGTTTTCTGGGGGAACTGCGCGAGGTCGTTGTCCTGGGAACGAACAACGCGTTTGCCGACCGTGCCGCTCCGCGGCATTGGCGCCAGGCGGCCGAATTCAGCGGTGTGAACATGCTCGCGCTGGGAATCCTGCACGAGCCGCTGATTCGCTGGATTGACGATCCCGTTCGCGTGCTCGCTCAGACCCAAATCTTCACTCCACAACGGATCGAACCATCGACCGGTCGTCTGGCCGACGTCGGTACTCCCGACACGGTGCAAGTTCTTACGCAGCTTCCCGGCGGGGCGCGCGGGATCTATCACCTCAGCGGCGTCATCCACCACGGGCCGCCCAACCAGATTCATCTCTACGGCAGTGAGGGGACGATCAAGTATCTCTTCGCGCCAGCGGATCGACTTTTGGCAGCGCGGCGTGGCGAATCGGAATTGAAAGAGGTCGACGTGCCCGAGGATCTCGCCGGCGGTTGGCGTGTCGAGCAGGAATTCGTGGCGGCGATCCGCGGTCAAGAGACGGTACAGTTCACCGATTTCGCCACCGGCGTGCGCTACATGGAATTCACCGACGCGGTCGCGGAGAGCGCGCGGACCGGCAACGCGGTATCGCTGGACAGGGAGCAACGTTGACGCCGAGAAAATTCACCGTGGCAGGGCATCTTGCCCCTGCCCTAATTTGGCACCAGGGACTAAAGGACTAGGGACTAATTGCGACATTACGATTCTCGGGGTAGTAACAGATGAGCCGTGATCGGGAAGACCTGGTGACGCACCCCAGCTTGTTGTTACGGGTACGCAATCCACGTGACAGCCAGGCTTGGGAGGAGTTTGTCGGGGTCTACGGTCCGCTCATTTTTGGCTACTGTCGGCTGCGTCGGTTGCAGGATTCGGACGCGTCCGATGTCGCCCAAGAAGTGTTGGCTCGGTTGGCCAAGTCCCTGTGGCAATTTGAATACCAGCCCGATCGAGGCCGTTTCCGGGATTGGTTAGGCAAAATCGTCCATCGGGAGCTGCTGCGACATGGGGGACGTCGCCGACCGGAGGTAATTTACACCGGCGACGACTTAAGCGACAAAACTGTTGCCGATGACTCGAGTTGGAGCGATCACTTTCATGCCCGGCTCTTGCAGGCCGCGTTGCAGCGAATTCAAGGGGAGTTTGCCCAGGAGACCTGGGAGGCCTTCACTTTAGCCTGGATCGAGAACATGCCCGCGGCCAATGTCGCGTCAAAACTTGGGATTGGAATTCAGAAGGTCTATGTTTCCCAATCCCGCGTACTGAAGCGTCTCCGCGCCGAAGTCACGAACTTGAGTGACGACCTGCCAAACCTGTAATTCTGTCGAAGAACTTTGTCGCGGACCTAACCTATGCCTTGCCCGGATGAGCTGGCTCTGCAACGTGCCCTGAACGATGACGGACCCGAGTCCGGCACGTCCGGCACCCAGGTCGACGTCTGGAATCACGTCGAGCATTGTCCGCAATGTCAATCCAAATTGGCGCGATTCATCGAGGACACCGAATTGTGCCGCTGGCGAGATTCCGCGTTGGTCCGGTTCAAATCTCGACTCTTTTCAGCCGAGGCTGAGCGGGAAGCCCCGGCTACTACTGCGGCTGGAAGCCCCAGCTACAACTGCGGCTGGAAGCCCCAGCTGCGCGTTCAACATCCGGTGGATGTCGATCGATCGTTAACGCCGATTATGCTACCGTAGGCTAAGTTGGATTGGAAACGTCACCAGTTAGCGGGTTGCCAATGAGCCGATTGTTGGCCAAGGGGCGTCGCGAGTTCATGCGGATCGGCGCGCTGGCGTTGGGCGGCCTGACGTTGGCCGACCTGTTGCGAGCGCGGGCGGCCGGCGACACGACGCGGCGGGACAGCTCCGTAATACTGCTCTATCAGCATGGTGGCGCGTCGCACTTTGAGACCTACGATCTGAAGACGGAAGCGCCGGAGAATTATCGCAGCCAGTTCCAGCCCATTTCGACCGTGGTTCCCGGCATGGAGATCTGCGAGCACTTTCCACTGCAGGCGAAGCTGGCCGACAAGTTCTCCATTATTCGCTCGCTGCATCACGACGTGAACATCCATAGTGATGGCGGGATCGTAGTGCTCACGGGCAAGCGTCCGGAGCGGCTCGATCCGACTTCGCAATCGAAAAGCGACCATCCCGATTTCGGTTCCATTGCCAGTCGCGTTCGCGGTTTCGGTGCGCACTCGATGCCACCCTACGTGGCGATTCCCCAGAAACCGTATATGACGCGCCCGACCTATCTTGGCTTGCAACACGGCGCGTTCGAGCTGGGTGACCCGAGCGCCACCGCGTATCGGCCGCCTCACGCGCGGTTGGTGACCGGTAAGGAATCCGAAGTGTTGCAGCGTCGGGACGCGTTGCTGAGGCAGTTCGATCAACTGCGCCGTCAGCTTGCGGCCGATGAACCGGTGAAGGTGATCGACGATTTTCGCGAGCGGGCACTGGAATTGTTGACCAGTGCGGAAGCGGCGCGGGCTTTCGATCTCGCGCGAGAACCCGAGGCGCTGCGTGACAAGTACGGACGCCATACCTGGGGACAGGCCTGCCTGCTGGCACGCCGGCTTGCCGAGTCGGGAACCGCCGTGATCAACATCTATTTCGATACGCCTCGATCCGGTCCCGAATTCACCAACTGGGACGACCATCCCGGAAATGCGGGACGGCCCGGTCACTTCGCCCGTTTCATGGCAACCCGCCTCCCGTATATGGATCAGGCGTTGTCGGCGTTGATCGAGGATATCCACGAGCGGGGTCTGATGGAGAAGGTTCTGGTGGTGGTCGTCGGCGAATTCGGGCGAACGCCTGTCATGCGTTACGGCCCTCCCGACAACAGCTACGGTCGGGATCATTGGCCGGACGCCTACAGCGCCTTGGTCTCCGGTGGCGGGTTGCGCATGGGGCAAGTCGTCGGCGCGACGAACGCGAAGGGGGAGTATCCCACCCAGAGTCCGTACACGCCGCAAGATCTGCTCGGAATGATCTACCGGCACCTCGGAATCGACCCCCAGCAGTCGTTCCTCGATTTTTCGGGACGCCCCATTCCGGTGCTCGATCAGGCAAAGCCGATTCGCGAGTTGCTCTGAGGAGACCACGGATTCCCGCGGCCCGGCTTGCGAACGGTCCGCGCTGCGGCAATACTCTTCGGCCATGGCGCGGCATAACGATCCGAGTGAATCTTCTTCCGGCCTTTCGAACGGCCCTATCCGCTCCGCACAAGGCAGTCTTGCCCGCTATGCCTGGATCGTCGTGGGACTGTTGATGCCTGTGGCGCTGCTGAATTATCTCGATCGGCAACTGCTGGCATCGATGAAGTACTCCGTGATGCACGACATTCCGTCCGTGGGATCCGATGCCAATTGGGGTTGGATGCTCGGCCAGTTTAAGTGGGTCTACGCGATCCTCAGTCCGTTGGGCGGCTACGTTGCGGATCGATTCAGCCGCCGTTTCACGATCTGCGGCAGCCTGTTTGTCTGGTCGGCGGTCACCTGGTGGACCGGGCATGTGACGACGTTTGAAGAGTTGTTATGGGCGCGCTCGCTGATGGGGATCAGCGAGGCCTTTTATATTCCCGCCGGCCTGGCGTTGATTGCGGACTACCATCGCGGCGCGACGCGTTCGAGAGCGGTCGGGTTGCATCAGATGGCGATCTACTGTGGAGTGATTGTCGGGGGCTTTGGCGGCTACGCGGCCGATGCGCCGGCACTGGGATGGCGTACGGCTTTTGACATCTGCGGTGTGGCGGGAATGATCTATGCATTGCCGCTGGTCGTGATCCTCCGCGATTTGCCGGATCGCGTTGCTGCCGAGGGGGCCGGTCGTCAGTCGCCGCTGGCCGTGTTGCGCCAGCTCTTGACCAATGGTTCGTTCCTGCTGCTGGTGCTCTATTTCACTCTGCCGGCCCTCGCGGGTTGGGTGGTACGCGACTGGATGCCGGCGATCCTCAAAAAGCGATTTGAGATCGAACAAGGATTGGCGGGCGTTTCGGCGGTCGTCTACCTGCAGATTGCGGCGATCGCTGGAGCCACGTGCGGCGGGATGCTCGCCGACTTCTGGGTGCGTAAAAGGATACGAGGTCGAATTTATGTCAGCGCGATTGGAATGTGCATGATCGTCCCCGCCATTTTCGGCGTGGGAAATGCCTGGAGCCTTCAGGTGGCAGTCGGATTCCTCTGCTTGTTTGGATTGGGATGGGGGTTCTTCGACTGCAACAATATGCCGATACTGGCCCAGATTGTTCCCGCTCGGATGCGCGCGACAGGATATGGCATCATGAACCTGGTCTCGATAAGCTGTGGAGGACTGGCCGATTGGGGGTTCGGCATCCTGCAGGACCGTCAGGTGCCTCTGAACATGATCTTTGGTTCGTTTGCCGGACTGGCGATACTTTCGATCGGCATCGTCTTGTGCATTCGGCCACGCCCGCTGGAGTAGTTTCGATGCACCGATTACTGACGCCGCTGGTGATTTCGATAATGCTGGCTGCGGCCCGCGCCGACGAGCCGATTGCCCCGCAACTCGTTGATGGCCCCATTGCCTGGACCTACAGCTACGCGGCCGGCAAAGAGCAGGCACGGCGTACGGGGCGGCCGATGTTCGTCGTCTTCCGCTGCGAACGCTGACTGGCCTGTTCCGAATTCGACGGACAGGTTGTCCGTAAAGACCCTCGCATTGCCCGATTGGCGGAGCAGTTCGTCTGTGTACGACTGCAGTCGATGAACGGCGTGAATATCCGGCTCTTTCAATTCGAACGCGATCTGACCTGGATGGCGTTTTTCATGGACGCCAACGATCAGTTCTATGCGCGGTACGGCGGCCGGGATGCTTCGAGCCCCGAGGCATTCCTGTCGGCTGATTCGCTGATCGGCTTGATGGAGCGGGTGCTCGAACTGCACGGAAGCGGCGAGGTACAGACCAGTCGCTACGAGCCGGCCGCCGAACCACGGCGCGTGCCCGAGGAGATACCGCCGATGAAGGCGATGATCGAGCGGCGCAAGGAGCATAAGTGCATTCATTGCCATGACGTGAAGTTCGCCGAATTGCGCGACCTGCAGCGGAACGGGAAGTTCCGCCGCGAACTGGTGTATACCTATCCCTCACCGGCCGCCGTCGGGCTGGAGATCGACCGAGACCGACAGCAGCTGATACGCGCCGTGCGGGAAGAGTCGCCCGCAGCCCGAGCCGGATTTCGTCCCGCCGATCGGCTGCTGGCCGTGGACGGACAGCGCATCCTCAGCGCGGCCGATTTCAGCCGGGTCCTGGAATTGACGGAGGACGACGGGATGTTGCCGGTAACGGTCGAGCGGGCAGGCAAGTCAGTTTTGTTGCGGCTGGAACTTTCCCCGGGCTGGAAACAGGTCGAGGATCCCTCGTGGCGTGAGACGCTGCACGTCGCGGGGCCCAACGGCGGTTTCTGGGGCGAACGGCTGAATGAGGCCGACCGACGCAGTTACAAACTGCCACTCGATCGGATGGCGGTCAAAGTCACTTTCATCTGGAGCGATGATACCCGCCGATCCGGGCTTCAGGTCGGGGACATTGTCACGGCGTTCGATCGCATTCACGAAAATTGGAGAATTAATCAGCTGCATGCGCACTTGAACCTGCGCAAGAACTACGGCGAGGTGATCCCGGTCGAAGTTTCCAGGGACGGCCAACGACGCGAGTTGTCGCTGCAGTTACCTTCCGGTCCGTCCGACGACTGAGGCAGAACGGAAAGCGGTATGTTGCCGCGATGGCCGAGCGTCAGCGCAGGGACTTCCACAACGAGTTCACGGCGCTTCGAGTCAGACCGATCGCCGAGTATCGGAATTGCGAGGGGCGTACCAAGACCATCGTGACTGACAGGCTCTGCGCCTTTGCGTGATCATCCATAGAGGGCTCTCGCGAAGACGCAAATACGCAGAGCAAGCAAATAGATGTCCTCGCCGCGTCCCGTTGACGGCGTCTTCAGAGTCCGGTCAGTGTGCCGGTGCTGGTCGCGAATCGATCGACTTCCAGCCCCAGGCGTTGCAGCAGGGTTACGTAGAGATTGCTCAACGGCGGATGGTTCGCGAGATCAAATGCCAGATGTTGACCATGCTGAAAATCGCCGCCGGCGAGCAGGATCGGGAGGTTGCGTACGTCATGGCTGCTGGCATTGCCCAGGTTGCTGCCGTAGTAGACGATCGTACGGTCGAGCAGAGTCTGGTCTTCTTCGCGCGCGTCACGAAGCTGTTGCAGGAAATCTCCGAACAGGCGCATTTTCGACAGCTCGATCTTCTGGAGCTGCTCGATCTTGGCGGCGTCCTGTCCGTGATGGGACAGGTCGTGATAACCGAGGGACACGCCATCGACAACCGGAACGCCGGTCAGGCCCGACAAGGTCAAGGTGACCAGGCGCGTGGAATCGGTCTGTAATGCGAGCAGGATCAGGGCATACCAGACTTTCTCCTGCTGCAGGATATCGGCCTGATTGGTGACATCGTTCAGAGGCGGGACCGAAACGGTGGGCTTGGGGCGCGTGGACCATTGTTCGGAGGATGCCAGGTTGCGTTCGAGTTCGCGCACGCTGGAATAGTACTCATCGAGTTTCTCGGCATCCCTGGCGTTTACCTGACGATTCAAGGAGGCTCGTTTTTCGCTGAGCGCGTCAAGGATACTGCGGCCGCTGCGCAGTCGGTGAAGTTCGGCACGGACTTCCTGGGGCGACCCGTTAATGAACATGCGCCGAAAGACGCGCGAGGGCCAGGCGTCGGCGGGCACCGGCGCGCCGCTGCGCGTCCAGGCCAGCCCGGCGCCTTCGGCGGCGAGCGTCAGCGACGGGAAACGCGTCAGCCCGTGCATCCGCTCGGCGGCGAATTGGTCGAGCGAAATCGTATTGCGAAAGCCGGTACGATTTTCCGGATGGGCCGCGCCGGTAAGAAAGCTGTTCATCGAGTCGTGGAACGGCCCGACATCCGGATGCGCGAGACCGGAAATGACCGTGAACTGGTCGCGGAGTGGGGCCAGCGGTTCCAGGTACGGAGTCGGCCGGTATCCCTTTCCGGTTTCGGCGGGAAACAGATGCGGCGCGTGGATGCCGAGCGGCGAACAGATGCAGATCAGCCGCCGCGGACGATCCGCGCCCGCCGTGGCGCCCTTCGCCAGACTTTCCAGCCAGGGAAGGCCCAGGCAGACGCCTGCGGTTTGCAACATCCGGCGTCGGTGTATGCGATGCATGTTACTCTCCTCGATCCGAGGCATCGGTCGGCGATCAGACGCACTCATTTTTCCAGGAACAATCGCGATCGGACGACCGCGTGGATCAGTGAGCGCAACCCGTAGTTGCGTTCGCGTGTGGCATCCAGGATCTTCTCGACTTGCTCGTCGTCCCCTTCGCTGGCCGCTGCGCCGGTGGCGTAGGTAACGATCTGCCGGATCAGCGACCGGGCCAGCTGATCCTTGTCTTCCAGCAGGAGCTTCTTGAATTCGTCGATATTGCGGAACTTCCGGCCGTCCGGTAATTCGCCGTCACATTCCACCGGTTTTCCGCGCAGGTAAAGGACGCGCCGACCGTCCACGGTTACGGGGTCCCCGTTCCCGGAACTTCGATAATGTTCGCGCCACCCACCGATCACATCGAAACTCTCCAGGGCAAAACCGGGCGGGTCGATCCGGTCATGGCAGACGGCGCAACTGCCCTCGCGATGGCGGGCCAGTTGGTCACGGATTCCGCTGACGCCCCGGATGTCCGGTTCGACGACTCCGACGTTGGCTGGTGGGTTGGGCGGCCGTTGGCCGACAAAGTTCTCGGTCAACGCGCTGGAGCGCGGGTCCGCCAGGAGTCGTTCGAGCTGCCGGTGAAGTGTCTCCAGGTTGCGCAAGTTCCCCGAGGCAGCCTCGGCGCGCAAAGCTTCGTCGGGACAACTGCTCCAGAGGAAATAGGAAAGTCGGCTGGCGAGCGCATAATCGTCGAGGGGACCGGGCGTTTCCTTGAGAAACAGAAAATCGTCGGCGACCAGCGCGCCGAGCAAGGCGACGCGGAGCGCCTCTTCGAAAGTCGCTTCCTCATCCAACGAGCGACGAAACAGTTTTAGATAATGCTGGAGATCGTCGTCGGAGATCGGGCGACGAAACGCACGCGGTAGAAACAGCCTCAGGATCGCCGTCGCGTCGGCTTCGGGAGCATCCGAAACAACTTCCTGGTAGTGATTGATGTACGGGTTGGGCATCGACTTTTGTGGGAGGTCGCCCAGCAAGCGGCGGTGGCTGGCGGGTGGCCAGGCATCGTGGAGCGGCCCTTCGATTTCCATCCACTGAATCGCGACGCCCGGACCGGAGTATTTCTCGACGCCCTGTTGCAGCACGACGTTGGCGCCGGGCAATCCGTAAGGGAGGATGGCCAGTCCGGCACGTGGCTCCAGGTTCACGACAACCTCGGCCACGCGCGCTTCATCGGGTGGCGCGTCGAAATACCCGAGCAGTCCTTTCTTGCCACGTAACTCCCCCGAACTGAGGCGGTAGGTGACCGGCTTCCCTTCGCTCTGCACTGCCATCGCCGAGATTCGGATCCGGAACTGGCCGCCGTCGGGAGGATAGAATTCGGAAAGCCAGACCTGATTCCAGGGGCTCGACGAAAAAAGCACCAATGCATCGGGCAGATTCCGGAAGACCGCCTCCTGGGCGTTCTTGACGCAGTTCTGTTGTCGCAAGTCGATACGCTTGCTGAACAGCGCGGGGCGGGGCCCGTTCGCGATCGCATCCCGTAGCGCTTTCTGGCCGGCCTCCAGATACCGCTCCAGGGCGAATGAGGAGATATGGAGTGCGGACGATACCTTGTCGTAGCCGGCGTCCGAGCCGTCCTGGGCGAGCAACTCTTGCAGTTCGGTTTGAATCGATAGCAGATCGCGGACCGTATTTTCATATTCGATGCGATTTAGTCGACGCACGGTCGCGCGGCCCTGCGTCGCCCGTTCGATCGACTCTTCCCGCCGCGCCCGCGATTCGATCCATTCGACAACGGTGCGAGCCTGGTCATCGGACGGCTGCGGCTCTGCTCGCGGGGGCATTTCCCGCGCCTTCAGTCGTCGAGCGATCGCGCGCCACTTGCGCCGCTCGGCCGGCTTTGTCATCGCCGGTGACAACTGCGTCAGATCCAGATCGGCTTCCGCCGACTCCAACGTGTGGCATTCGGCACAGAATTGATTCAGGATCGGCAGTACCTCGCGCTCGAAGTCGATTCGCTCAACGGGAGCCCGACCAGGGTCGACCTGCGCCGTTGCCATGGATGCAAATCGGAAGACGCAGACGGTAGCCAACAACAAAGCGCGCAGGTCATAACCCCGGCACGCAGACCGTGCGGCGCGCACTGCTCGCTCACCGGTCCGCATGGCGCGCAATTTCGCGATGCCGGAATGTCTGGGGGAGCATGTCATTGCTGGCCATTGTACCGGATCAGCCGCCCGACTTGTCGTTGTTCAACACGATGAAATCCTGGTTGGACAGCGCCACCTCGGGTCGGTAGGACGGGTCTCCTGACCCGTCCGTGTGAGCAAGACGGGTCAGGAGACCCGTCCTACGAATTGCAGTAGGGTCGCACTTTGCCGCCGGAGACGGCCAGGACCAATATCGGTCAGTACTTCTCGTGCAACTCAGGATGGTACTTGAACGACACTTTGAGCTTGACCCGGTAGGAGACGATTCTGCCATCGTCGATCTGCACGTCGAATTTTTCGACCTCTCCGATTCTCAGATCCTGCAGGTGCCGGGACGTCTCCTGGACGACCTTGGCAACCGCGTCTTCCCACGATTTCGTGCTGGTGCCGACCAGTTCGATGACCTTGTAAAGATGCTCTGTCATGGCCCACTCCTTTTCTGAAAGGAACCTGGCAAACCACGTCTGCCGGGATTGGCGCCGTAAATGGAGCGAGATCCGTAACGCACCACAAACCATAGAAGTGCATAATTCGTGCCGATAAGCCAACAGCTTGAAACACAGGACTCGGTGTGCCTGCGGCTCAGCCGACTGTCCGTCGCTGCATGCTTGCGAGCGTATTAGCACAGATCCGGGTCGGTCCATCCGACTAACGGAACCATCACCGCTTTCAGCCAACGCTGTGAAGTTTGTGTTCAGTGAATTGGGAAACGCATCGCGCTATGTACCCCGAAGGGGTTTTTCTGCCGCGCAGCCGGGGGTTGCCGGTACTCCGGCTACCCCCGGTTGCCGTCCCACGCGACGCGCTGGCGGTCGAGCGCATCGGTCCATCGACACGCATGGGCCCTCCGAGACCGAGTTGCCGACACGACACGCTGCTTTGCATCAAATTCGAGATTGGGCTAGACTTCGACCTGCACTGCATTTCGTCCTCAGATTCGCCCCCAATCCTCCCGATGAAGCTCGGGAGCGATACTTCCTAAGGGTCAGGCCATGACGAAACCGATCGAACGGCAGACGCGATCGTCGGGGTTAGCTCGACGTGAGCTGCTGCGTGCAGCGGGACTGGGAGTCGTTGGAGCCGGAGTTGGCGCAGGGCGTTTGCAGGCGAATGTTGGTTCGACGGGTCAACCAGCCGCAGCGCGAGGCGACTCGAAGCCGCGGGCGACCTCGGTCGTATTCATCTTCCAGTCGGGTGGTCCCTCACAATTTGAGACCTTTGATCCGAAGCCGGACTGTCCCAGCGAGATTCGCGGCGAGTATGGCACGATTGCCACGCGCCTGGCCGGTATCCGCTTTTGTGAATATCTGCCGCGCCTGGCGGCCAGGCTCGATCGGTTCTCGATCGTGCGAACGATGTACCATCCGGCCGATCGAGCGTTTCGCAATGAGCACAGCAGTTGCCATTACCTGCTGCATACGGGGACCACGGCGTTACCGGTCGGCGACACGAACGCCACGATTGCAGCGCCGCGCGTCGAGCGGATTGCCTGGCCGAGCATCGGGTCGATCATCAGCTATGCGGCGCCGACGGATGAGCACGTTGGCTGGCCGGCGGTGATCGAAATTCCTCGAGGCAACTTAATGAACTATCCTGGCCGCGACCCGGGGATTCTCGGACCGCGCTTTGGGCGGTGGGGGGTCGATCTGGCCGCCAAGTGCAACGCCAAAGACGCGGGCGGCTCCTGCCCGAACTGCTACAGTCACGACGATCCCAACGATCCTTCCCGAGCGCCCGGACCTGGTCCGAATGCCTGGTGGGACAATACCAGTTGCCGCCAGCCCGATTTTCACTTGCCATCCTTGGGGGAACTGCGCGAATTCTCCATGACGCGCATGGCGGCACGGGCCGACCTGTTGCGGCAGTTGGATGAAGTGCGCGTTGGCCAGCAGTCGCAGATTACCACGCCGGCATCTCGAGCCTGGTTGGCGCAGCGCGAACAAGCGCTGCGGCTGCTTGCCTCCTGCCAGCCCGGTGCGGGCAATCCGTTTGATCTCACGCAGGAGAGCGATGCGATCCGCGACCTTTACGGTCGCGAGGAATGGGGCCAGGCGTTTTTGACGGCGCGGCGATTGGTCGAGGCGGGCGTGCGGATGGTGCAGGTCAATCTGCGCGGCTGGGATACGCACCAGAATGCCTTCCGCGATCTGAAAGCCAAGCTGCTGCCTTCGATCGATCATTGCTTGAGCGGTTTTCTGGACGATCTGTCCCAGCGTGGCCTGCTCGACTCGACCCTGGTCGTGATGTGCGGGGAAATGGGGCGGACCCCCAAAATTTCGCCGATCGCCGTGGGTGGCAAAAATGCCTCCGGCGAGATATTCACGCCCGGTCGGCATCATTGGGGGGATGTTTTCCCCTGCTTCTTCGCGGGCGGCGGCATCCAACCGGGCCGCGTGATTGGTACGACCGACGCGCAAGGTGGGGTGCCGATTTCCGACGGTCATACGCCCGCGGATTTCGCTGCCACCATCTTTCGTTTGCTGGGGATCGACCGGGATCTCGAATTTCACGACGAAGCGGGACGCCCCCACCCCGTTTACCGCGGAGAACCAATTACGGCTCTGCTGTGACCCCATGCGCCTGGATGGTGTCGATAATGCCTTGCATTGTGTGGGGACAGGCTTCAACCGTTGCCGGATATCCCAATTCCGCCAGCGTGGAACTGGTCACCGGACTGATGCTGGCAATCCGGGTCTTGTGCAGGCTGGCGCCGAAAAACCTTGCCAGTGCCTGGGCGATTGACGAGCTGGTGGCCACCGTCCAGGTCACTTGACCGGCCTGCATCATCGCGGCGATATCGGCATCGGCCGCTTCCACGTCGACACTGGAATAGGCGACCACGGAGTTGACGAGTGCCCCGGCTTGTACCAGCGTCTGGGCGAGCAACTCACGCCCGCGACTGGCCCGCAGCAGCAGCACGCGTCGGCCGTCGACGTGTTGTCGCAGGATGTCGGCGAGTGCCTCCGCGCGGTATTCAGCGGGCACACAATCCGCGCGAAGCCCGTAGTCTTGAAGCGAGGCCGCCGTTCCCGGACCGATCGCCGCGATTGACGAACGGCCAAATTGTCGAGCGTCGAAACCACGATCCTGAAGTCGGCCCATGAACCAACGGACTCCGTTGGAACTGCTGAACACAATCCATGCGTACGCGGGAAGTTCGCGGATCGCGTCGTCGACCGGCTGCCAATCGGCGGGTGGTCCGATCGCGATCGCTGGCTGGTTCAGTACACGCGCTCCGAGCCGTTCGAGCGGCTCGATCAATTCCTGGGATTGTGCCGCGGGGCGGGCCACCAGAATCGTCTGTCCCGACAGCGGTCGGTGCGAAAACCAGTTCAATTTTCCGGACAGCGAAACGACTTTGCCCACGACAAAGATGATGGGCGGCCGGAGCTTCGGTGGACCTTCGACCCGCGCTGCCACTTCGTCCAGGCGGCACTCGATGATCGACTGATCGGGGAGGCTGCAGCGGCGAACGATGGCGACCGGCGTACCGGGGTCGAGCCCTCCCGCGATCAGCCGCAAAGACCACTGCGCGGCGGTAGTCACACCCATGTAGAACACAAGCGTTCCGGGAAAGCTGCCGAGTTTCGCGTAGTCGATGCTGGTCGACTCCTTGTCGTGGTCTTCTTGTCCGGTGACCAATGCCACGGCCGAAGAGATCTCGCGGTGCGTCAGCGGAATCCCGGCATAAGCGCCTGCGGCCAGGGCGGCCGTGATACCAGGAACGACTTCGAATGGAATGTTCGCGTCGACCAATGCCTGCAGTTCTTCGGCCCCGTGACCGAATACGATTGGGTCCCCACCTTTTAACCGCACCACGGTGAGGCCTTGACGTGCTTTGGAAATTACCAGATCGTTCACGTCGGACTGAGGCCAGATACGGGATCGGCCGTGCTGTCCCAGACAGATCCTCTCCGCCGACGGCGGGGCATGTCGGAGAATCGCTGGATTGACAAGGTAGTCGTGAATGACGCATTCGGCCTTGCCAAGGCATTCCGCGCCGCGGATCGTCAACAGGCCTGGTTCGCCCGGACCTGCGCCGACCAGGTAAACGGTTCCCAGGGCGCTGTGATGGCCGGGTGGTGTGGACTTGGAATCTTGCGACATGTCCAACGATTGGACACATCCAGCCGGAAATTCGCAAGAGCATGCGGCATCCCTGCGCGCGAAGTCAATTGGAGCGGTTTTGTTGCAGCGGTTCTGTTGGAGCCTGCGACAGAATGCTCCTGTTTGTGGAACCGCGGTGCTGGTGGTAGAATGCGGCTCGAGTCGTCCGCGGCAGCGAGCTGAGGACCGCGAAATTCCGCAGGACTTGTCTATGGCGATTGAACGAGCTTCCGATTCAGCCACGGATTCACCGGGCGATACGATGCCGCCCGCAATGCGTCGAAAACTGCAGCAGTGTTATCAGCACGGCTGCAAGCTGATGGAAAAAGACGTATACGACTACGACTACGCCCACACGATGTTTGCCGAGTGCATCATCCGTGATCCGGGCAATTTGGTGTATGTTGAGTCGTTCCTGACGAACCTCGACCGCAAGTACGGCGGGAACAAGAAGGGCAGTCGATTTCCGACCTTGGGCGGCAACAAGTCGGCATTGAAGAAGGCGGCTGGCAAGAAGAATTGGGAAGAGGTACTCAAACTCGGTCCGGATGTTCTGAAGTCGAATCCCTGGGATGTGCCGACGCTGCGCGCCATCGCGGAGGCATGCGAAGCATTTGACTACAAGGAAGTGGAGCTGCGCTATCTGCGCATGGCGTTGGATACCAACCCGAAAGACCCGGACGTGAATCGCCATTGCGCGCAATCGTTGCAGCGGATGGGGCATTTCGATCAGGCGATCGTCTGTTGGCATCGAGTGGAGGAAGCGAGGAAGAACGATCAAGAAGCGCCGAAGATGATCGCGCTGTTGCAGATGGAGAAAACTCGAGCCAAGGCAGGATTCGGGCCGGCGCTCGCGGTGGGAGGTTCGAAGCCGCCGCAGCCGAAGGCTGCCGCGGCAGCCAAGACAACGGCGGTCATGCCGGCGAATGCCACGGCCACGACCGACTCTGGCCGGCTCGAGCTTCCTGAAGGTGAACGGGCGGCCCCGGCGAAACCTGCGGACTCCCGAATGGACGGCGCCGCTGACCGCCGGCGGGAAGTGCCGCTGACGCCCCGACAGCAATTGGAACAGCGACTGCTGGAATTCCCCGAGGATGCCGCTGCGGCCTTGAAGTTGGCTCATCTGCATCTGGAGGAAGAACGCGCCGCCGACGCGGAACGAGTTCTGACGAAGACGCTGGCCGCGTCGGGAAACGATCTGCAGGTCCGGGAGCGGCTGGAGGAAGTGATTGTGATTAAGCAGCGGCAAAGACTGCAGGTGGCGGAGCGCCTGGCGGAACGGGAAAAAACCGACGCTGCAACTCAGCTGGTCACGCAACTGCGTCAGGAAACGACCCGCGCGGAACTCGATTTCTACGTTGTCCGCTCGGAACGCTATCCTCAGGATCTCGCGATCAAGCATCAGTTGGGATTGCGCCTGCGGAGGCTCGGCAATCTGGCGGAGGCGGCCAAGGTGCAATTGGAGGCGGCTCAATCCGGACCCCATCGTGCATCGGCCTACCTGGAACTGGGCGAGTGCCTGCAGACGTTGAAACAATATCCCAAGGCGTTTGAGGCATATAAGCGGGCCATCGCGGCGGCCGCCGAAGGCGACCACCCCGATTTGAGAAAACTGGCGACTTACCGGGCTGGAATCCTGGCGGCGGGACTCAAGGAATTCGCGATTGCCGAGAAACTGTTCCAGGAGCTGTTGGAGCTCGATCCGCAATACAAAGATGCCCGTGACCGGCTGGACAAGATCGCTCAGATTCGCCATAACGGTTGATCCGCGATGGATGACGAGCAGTTCGCAATTCGCCGGGTTATCGGGAAATCATTGGCTGAGAGCAGACGACAAATATGGCCCATTCGAAAAGCGCAAAGAAACGGCATAAGAAAAATGTGGCTCGACGTACGGTGAATCGGGCCGTCCGATCGACGCTCAAGACGCATGTGACCCGGGTTCGTGACGCGGTGACCGCCAAGGACTATGGACTGGCGGAATCGGAAGCCCGGTTGACGGCCACCAAACTAGATCGGGCGGCGGCACGCGGCGTCATCCACAAGAATGCCGCTTCGCGCACCAAGTCTCGGCTGCAGCATCTGATCCGTTCGGCTAAATCAACGACGGGCCCCGCGACCAAGTCGGCCGCCGCGAATTAAGCCCGAAGAGTGCGGTTCGCTCCGGGCCCGGTGACTCGGTGTGCAATGCCGACGCGGATCCTAGCCGCGCCCGGCCCGGTCGACGCGCAATCGATGAGGACCCGGGGTGTCGTTCTACCCTGCTCGGTCCAACAGCGCTCGACGCCCGTACATGCGGCGGCCCGTACATGCGGCGGCCCGTAAACGGCATTGCCGCGGCCAACGACAAGCAGGTCCCTTGTCTTGTCAGGGTGTCGCAATGGTATGACAATACCCGTCGTTTCGCCGGTGCGGCAACGGTTGCCGGGATGGTGAATGAGAGGTTTTCCCCTTCGCGTTGCGACGCGAGGATCGAGGCAGATCGATGAAGACTGCGTTCGCAATCGGGGCCCATCCGGACGACATCGAGTTCTTCATGGCGGGGACGCTGTTGTTGTTGCGTGATGCCGGGTATTCGATCCATTACATGAATCTGGCGGACGGTTGTTGCGGGTCGACGGAACATGGGCGGCAGGTGACGGCGGCGATTCGCCGTGAGGAGGGCAAGCGGGCGGCCGCCAGCGTGGGGGCGACGTTTCACGAAAGTCTCTGTCACGATCTGGAGATTTTCTACGAACCGAAGACGCTGGCCCGATTGGCCTCGGTGATTCGCAGTGTGGCGCCCGACATTATTCTCACGCACCCGCCTTCCGATTACATGGAGGATCATAGCAACACCTGCCGGCTTGTTGTTTCCGCCGCGTTTGCCCGCGGCATGCCGAATTTTGTCGTCGATCCGCCCCGTCGTACGACGGGGCACAAAGTCACCATCTACCATGCGCAGCCGTTTTGGAATTGCGATCAGTTGCGGCGGCGGGTAGAGCCGGACATTTTTGTTGACGTATCCGAGGTGGAAGAGCAGAAGGTGGCGATGTTGGCCCATCATCAGAGCCAGAAAAAGTGGCTGGATGAGAGCCAGGGGCACGACTCCTATCTGACTACGCTGCGGCAACTGGACGAGGAGGTGGGGCGGATGTCGGGGTTATTCAGGTATGCGGAAGGCTGGCGTCGTCATTTGCACCTGGGCTTTTGCGGTGAGCATGACGATCCACTGCGCGAAAGCCTGACCAGTCGCGTGCTGCCGGCAGGCGGGCCGTAGTACGCGGCCCATCGTAGTGCGGGCAGTCCGCAATCTGGCCGAGTCGCTTTGCGACTTGGCGTCGAGTTGCGGAGCAACTCAACCACAAAAGCGTCGAGTTGCGGAGCAAGTCGACCACAAGAGCGTCGAGTTGCGGAGCAACTCGACCACAAAAGCGTGTCGCAATAACGTACAATAGCGCGATAATTGATGTAGCAAGGAGTCGCCGTTGTCGTCGGCCGAACGTGAATTTCAGGCGATCCTGGATGCCTACCGCGAGTCGTTGAAGGAATGCGAACTGCTGTACTCCACAAGTGCTCAGCAGGTATTGCAGAACCACCCCCATGCGCTCGACCGGTCACCGCGCGAATTTGTCGACTGGATGGCCGATCTGCACAAGGGGTTGGTGCTCAAGATCTATGTCGTGATCATGGAGGCCGACTTGCGGTGGAGTGACGGCGAACGGCGTATCGCCGCCGTACTTTTTCATCACGTCTGGAACCGGCGGCTCAGCGAGGACGAATTGCGCGTGGCGGTGGGGCAAATAGCGCAGGAATCCGCGAAACTCTCCTGGATGGCTCTGATTCGCCCGTTCGTGAAGTATCGCTGTTTGCGCGATCGGGGTGTCGAGCTCGAGGCCGCCATCAGCCGGATGGCAAATCTCGTCGCCAAGGTGGATGGAGTGGTATCGGTGGGCGAATCCCTTTTGTTACGGCAGATTCCGGTCGATATCCGGGCTTGCCTGCAGGCCCCTGCCGATTCGAATCCTGCGTCGGAGCGACCCGCCAGCTCATCCAGCGGCCGCAAGGCGTCCAGCCGGTCCTTGCGCGATGCGATCGTGGAGCCGCCGCCGTTGCCGTCTCCGCCGCCGTCGCCGCCGTCGTCGAATGTGCGCACGGTGACACCGGCGCGCAGTACCGAGCATGCAACGGCCACCGATTCGACGCGCTCCGAGGGGCCGACAGCGGCAAATCCAGAGTCAAAAACCGGCGAGGAACGGCTCGAAGATGCGATGCGCCGGCTGGGCGGTTTGATCGGATTGGAGAGGGTCAAGCATGAGGTCCGCACCTTGGCGAACCTGCTCCACCTGCAGCGCGAACGGCGGCGCATGGGACTTCCGACAACACCCATGAACCTGCACATGATCTACTCCGGTAATCCAGGAACGGGCAAAACGACCGTTGCGCGCCTGGTCGGCGATATTCTGGCCGCCATGGGAATTCTCGAGCGCGGGCATCTGGTGGAAGCGGATCGATCGGCTTTGGTCGCCGAGTTCGCTGGACAGACGGCCCCAAAGACCGCCAAGTTGATCGATGACGCCCTGGACGGCGTGTTATTCATCGATGAAGCCTACAGCCTGGTGGCGAAGGGGGGCGACGATCCGTATGGCGCCGAGGCCGTCCAGGTGTTGCTGAAACGGATGGAAGATCAGCGCGATCGACTGGTGGTGATCCTGGCCGGCTATCCGCGGCCAATGCAGGAACTGCTGCAATCCAACGTCGGGCTGGCCTCCCGCTTCAGCCTCCAGTGGACGTTCGAGGATTATTCGCCTCGGCAATTGGGATTGATCTTTCAGTCGATGTGCGACCGCAACCACTTCACCATTGACCTGGAATCGCAATTGCGTTTATTGGGCGGCTTCGCCTGGCTCTACCGGCGTCGAAATGATCAATTCGGAAATGGCCGGCTGGTTCGGAATCTGTTTGAGCGGGCCGTCCGGCAGATGGCAAATCGAATCGCAGGACAGGCTCCGTTGACCAGCGAGTTGCTGAGCACCTTTCGACCGGCGGATATCGTGTTCGAGGAGATCGCGGACGATCGTCCGGACGGCGCGGACGCTGCGCCGAACGGCGTCGTCGTCAAAAGTCCATTCGAGTGCCCTCAGCAGTTTCAGTTTGTCTGTGACCATTGCCAAGGCAAGAATGCGGGAGACAGGAATCTGATTGGCCAGAAGGCCCGCTGTGGGCATTGCGGCGAGCGGTTCGTGGCGAACTGGGGGGAACCCGGTTAGCAGCGGGGCACAGTTCGGCGGCCCGACCGAGTGCGATTCCGGCGGGAATTCTGCGGCGAGCGGACGGGGCCGGTGCAGGTCGGGCTTCGCTGGCCGCTTTCCCGGCTGACGATGCGTCCGATTTGGATTAAACTGTTGGTCTTCCCAGTGACGAGTTTCCTGCCCCGGATCGTTTTCCCACCCGACGAGGTTGTGCCGATGAAATTTTCTGTGATTGCCTCGATTGCCCTGACCGCTGTTTGTTGGGGAGTCTACGGACCGGTACTGCACATCGGGCAGCAGGCGATGGAAATGAGTCGATTGCGCGCGTTTTTGTGCGTCGGCCTGGCCTACTTTGTGATTGCCGTGATTGCGCCGCTGGTGATGCTGCGAGGGATGGAGACGGACAAGGCATTTTCCATGACCGGCGTATTCTGGAGCTCGCTGGCGGGTGCCGCCGGTGCGGTGGGTGCTTTGGGGATCATTTTGGCCATGTCGAACGGTGGCAAGCCGGTCTATGTGATGCCGTTGGTGTTCGGCCTGGCCCCGGTAGTCAATTCGTTTTTTACGATTTATGTGAACCGGAAATGGGACGAAATCAGTCCTTGGTTTCTTTCCGGATTGATCCTGGTGGGCATGGGAGCGGCGATGGTGTTGTTTTTCGCGCCGAGCTCCGGACCGGCGCATGGTGCTCCGGCGAAAAAAGAAGGTTCGGTTGCGCCGGAAACGCCGGCAAAAGCTCCAGCCGGTGATGGAGCGGAATCCAGGTCGGATTCCGGCGATGGCGGCAACAAAACATCGGAAAATCCTTAGGCGTGGGAAGTGGAGTGGGAGCATCGGTTCCGGGTTAAGTTCCGTGCCGCGTTGCGGCTAGATATTTACCGATCCAGCGGGGATCCAATCGGGCGCCGCCAATGAGCAGCGAGCAATTGAATGAAGCGATGCGGCGCATGGATGCTCTGTTGAGTCATCTCTGGATGGTGCGCACGTTTCTCAAACATAGCGACGAGGTCCAGGACGATGACGAATTGGCGACCGTGCATCGAGATCTTTACGATTTCATGCTGGCCTTGGGACCATCGTTTGCCGCGGGGGACGCGCGGGAGTATTTCCGTCTGGCGACGCGCAAGTTAGGCAGGCTGCGGCGGGCGGTCGAGACTTTTTCGAGGATTCAGCCGCAGATTTCGGAACACATGAATTTCAAAATGGCCGCTCGGTCGCTGGAACTGTCGTGGCAGGAAGTTCGTGATTTGATCGAGCGTTCGGCGAGCGAATTCCGTGAGCCGTTGGACACGATTGCGGAAGGGAATTGAGAGGCCGAATGTCGGAACCAACCAACGCAACGGCGACGCAATCGCGCACGCTATTCGACCGGCAGGACTGGTCGCGGAAACGTCAGCAAATCGATGCCGCACTCGACGCCTACTCGCGGTTGGACGGCGACTGTCCGACGGTACTGCGTGACGCGATCCGGCACAGCCTGTTGGCGCCGGGCAAGCGGCTGAGGCCCCTGCTGTTGCTTTTGGCCATCGATGCCTGCGGTGTGGACTGGCAGATCGGGATTCCGGCCGGCTGTGCGATCGAAATGGTCCACACCTATTCGTTGATCCACGACGATTTGCCGGCGATGGACGACGACGACCTGCGCCGTGGTTTGCCGACGTGTCACAAGCTGTTCGGTGAGGCGATCGCGATCCTGGCGGGCGACGCGCTGCTGGCATTGGCGTTTGAACTGCTCGGTCGGGAACTCAAAGACCCCGAACAGATTGCCGCCTGCCTGCGGGAATTGGCGCGGGCGGCCGGCCCGACGGCGCTGGTGGGGGGCCAGGTGGATGATCTGGCGGCCGAATTTCAGTCCGGTGACCTGCCATGGCTGCAGCATATTCATCGGCGAAAAACCGGGGCCCTGCTGGTCGCAGCGCTGCGGATGGGGGGGGTGATCGGCCGGGCGAGCCCTGAACAAATGGCGGCCCTGGCCACGTATGGGCAGAAACTGGGTTTGGCGTTTCAGATCGTTGATGATTTACTGGATACTCAGGGAAACGACAGCGACCTGGGAAAAAGGGCCGGAAAAGACCAGCGGCGTGGTAAGCTGACATTTCCGGGGCTATTGGGGCTGGAGTCAAGTGTTCGTTGCGCGGCGACGCTGGTGGATGAGGCGATCGAGGCAACGAAGGAATTTGGGGAGCGAGCGAATGCATTGCAGGAGCTCGCCCGGTATGTCTTGGAAAGGAAGCACTAGTTCGATGCACAAGTGGCTCTCGAAGATCGACTCGGCCGCGTCGCTGCGGAAAATGTCCGTCGCCGAATTGACGGAGCTGGCCGGCGAAATGCGCGACGTCCTCTGCAATTTGCTCAGCAACCGTTCCGCCCATTTCGCCTCGAATCTGGGCGTTATCGAGCTCTGCCTGGCGCTGCATAGCGTTTTCGATTTCCGCTCGGACCGGTTGATCTGGGACACCGGCCATCAGATCTACCCGCACAAGCTGGCCACCGGACGATACCACGAATTCGCGACGATTCGCACCAAGGGTGGCCTCATGGGCTACCCGAACCCTGGCGAAAGCGAATATGACCTGTTCATGACCGGCCACGCCGGCTGCAGCGTCTCGACCGTGCTGGGATTGCGCAGCGGTGACGAACTGCTGGGCGAGTCTCACCGTCGATCGGTGGCCGTAATTGGCGACGGAGCGTTACCTTCGGGAATTGTCTTCGAGGCGATGAACAATGCCGCCGGATTACGCTCCGACCTGCTGGTCGTCCTGAATGACAACAAGATGTCGATCTGTCCCAGAGTTGGTGGGATGGCCAGTTATCTCGATCGGCTCCGCACCAATCCGCTTTACTCGGGTATCAAGACCGAAGTCGTACGCGTATTGAACAAGGTGCCCTTGTTCGGTGATCCCGCCGAGAGGTTCCTGGCGCAGCTCAAGGAGGCCGTCAAAGCCGGCTTGCACGGCGGTATGCTCTTCGAGGATCTCGGATTCCGCTATCTGGGGCCGATCGACGGTCACAATATCGCGGTGCTGCGCAAGTACTTGAATATGGTCAAGGAGTTATCCGGACCGATCCTGCTCCACGTCGTCACGGAAAAGGGACATGGATATCAGCCGGCCGCGGAGGATCCCGTCTATTTCCACACGCCACCGGTGTTTCGCGACCAGAACGGAACGCCGATCGTCCATGCTGCGACGACCAAGCCCGCCTACACCGACGTGGCGCGGGATGCGATCCGTCGAGGTATGGAACGGAATACGCGCGTCACGGTGATGACCGCGGCGATGTGTCAAGGGAACAAGCTGGAGCCGATCCGTGATGACTTCGCTCAGCGGTTTTTTGACACCGGGATTTGCGAATCGCATACCGTGGCGTTTGCCGCGGGGCAAGCCAAAGCCGGGCTGCGACCGATCGTGGACATCTACAGCACTTTTCTGCAGCGCAGCTACGATCAGATTTTCCAGGAGGTCGCCCTGCAGAATCTCCCGGTGACGTTCTTGATGGATCGAGCCGGATTGACAGGACCGGATGGTCCCACCCATCACGGTGTCTTTGATCTTGCCTACCTGCGCCCTTTTCCCAACCTGGTGGTCATGGCTCCGGGCGACGCCGGCGACCTGTCCAGCATGCTCGATTTCGCCCTGCAACATCCCGGTCCCTGCTCGATTCGGTATCCGAAAGCCACTGCCCAGACGGTGGCCGGCGATCGAGCGCCTATCGAGCTGGGCAGGTCGGAAATCCTGCGCTGGGGACGAGACCTGATCGTCTATTGTTGCGGAACGCAACTCCCCGAAGCGCTGGCCGCCGCTGCGATCCTGCAGGAAGAAGGATTGGACGTCGGCGTCGTCAACGCACGCTTCGTCAAACCGCTGGATCGTGCCACGATCGAGCGGGCCTTGCGCGAAAGCCAGTTTCTGGTCACGGTCGAGGAAGGCTGCCTGATGGGCGGGTTTGGCAGCGCGGTCCTGGAGGCGGCCAGCGAACTTGGATTGGATACCTCCCGCGTGACGCGACTCGGTATCCCCGACCGTTTCATCGAACACGGCGAGCGCGCGGAGTTGCTTGCCGATCTGGGGTTGGACGCCCAGGGTATTGTGCGCACCTGCCGTGATCTTGTGGCGAAGGGATCCGTGTGTGGAACCGATCAGGACGCCTGACCCGAATCCGTCGAGTCCGCGATCGCCGGCGCGAGATCAGACCCCTCCCTGGATCGCCGCCGACTCGGCTCATCGTCGCCCTCGCGCCGTTCTGGTGGGCAGCGGTGATCGGGCGGAAGTTCGCGATGAACTGGATGCTCTGTTGCCCGTAATCCGTGAGCACTGTGAAGTGCTGGCAATCGCCCTGGATCAGCAACTCGACTTGAGTTCGACAGCGGCCGATCTGGCAATTGTGTTCGGAGGCGACGGAACGTTGCTGCACGTTGCCCAACGCATGCAGGCCAACCAGATACCTGTGTTGGGAGTGAACCTGGGCAAGTTGGGATTCCTGGCGGAACTGTCTCCGGCTGAGCTTACTGGGGCTCTGCCCGACATTTGCGCCGGGCGTTGCCGCATACTGCATCATTTGATGTTCGAGTGCACGATCTATCGCGACGGCATACTGCTCGATCGGCGCCTTGGTCTGAACGAAATGGCGATTCGAGGTGGCCCGCCGTTTGAAATCGTGAGCCTTGAACTTTACGTTGACGCAGAATTGGCGACGGCCTATAGTTGCGACGGTTTGATCATCAGTACGCCGGTCGGATCAACGGCCCACAATCTTTCCGCGGGTGGACCGATATTGCGAAAGACCCTGGAAGCGTTCGTGATTTCGGCGATCAGTCCGCATACGTTGACCGTTCGGCCGGTCGTCGATGACGCCGATCGCGTGTACGAGGTTGTGGTTCAACATCCGCCAGGAGATGCATCGGTCGTGGTCGACGGTCGATTCGTACGGCAGCTTACACCGATGGATCGGGTTCGTGTGATGCGTGCGGCGCCGACATTTCAGTTGATCGAGATTCCGGGGCGGCACTACTACCGTACCTTGCGCGAAAAACTGAATTGGGGCAGTGATCTGCGTTCGCGTCCGCATTGAAGGCATGGGCCGAACGGCGACCGCAGATCGAACGATTTTGAAGTTCACCGAATCGAAGGCACGGAGGCTGAGCGATGGCTGGAAGGAACCTGGGACCAACGCTGGGAATCACTCGAGGCAAAACGCCGGGCGGAATCCTGGGAATCTGCCTCTGCTGGTGGCTTGATTTTAGTTGTTGTCTGTTGCCGGACCCTGCGCTCGCATTCGAAGGGAAGTCGCCGGCGTCGCCGGCAGCCGGAAAACAAGCGGCGGAGAAACCGGCCGCGGAGCAACCTGCCTCGCGTGACGGCCGCAGCGGCACGAACTCCGATGCCGACTCCACCTCCGACTCCACGCCCGAATCGACCGCGACCGACCCGCCGGCGGAATCGAACGCCGCGAAGCAGGAGTCCGAGTCCCAACCCGACCCGAAGCTCCGCGAAAAATTGAAGAACTCGCTGAAAAAAGTCGCGTCGGAGCAGACGTATGATCTGCGCTACAAGTTGAAGCCCGGCGAGGAAATCCGCTGGAAAGTTGAACATCTCGTCACCCACGAAACCAGCATCAAGGAAACGCGGCAGACGGCCAAGAGCCGCAGTATTTCGACCAAAGTCTGGAAGATCCGGCAGATCGATGATCAAGGCCGATTTGTGCTGGAATATTCGGTCGACGACGTCGACATGTGGCAGCACGTCTCCGGCCGCCCGGAAGTGACCTACAACAGTCGCAGCGACGACACGCCACCTCGGGAATATGCATCCGTGGCGAACATGGTCGGCGTTCCGTTGGCACTGGTCACCGTAGACGAACATGGTTCGGTGATCGACAAGACCTATCCGACGCCGGGCGCCAGCCCTTCGGTCGCCGAACTGGCCGTTCCACTGCCGGCGCAGCCCGTCAAAGTGGGCGCTCACTGGCATTGGCCGGAAGAGGTGAATTTGAAGCTGGAGGATAACCGGGTCGTGCGGGTGCGCCTGCGGCACGTCTATACCTTGCAGAGTGTTGACAAGAACATGGCCACGATCGCCATTCGCACCGACATGCTGACACCCTTGGACGATCCCAAAATCCATGGTCGGCTGTTGGAGCGGCTCAAGAAGGGGACGGCGAAATTCGATCTGGAATCGGGCCGCTTTACCTTTGCGCAACTGGATCTGGACGAGACGGTCGTAGGTTTTGCCGGCGGCGACAGCCTGCTGGAGTATCGCGCCCGTTTTGTCGAGGAAATTATCGTGGGACCGTCGCAGCCGAGCGTGGAACCTCGCCGCGCCGCCTCGAGAACCGAACCGGGTGTCTCGAGCCGCAAACAAAAATAGAGCGGCAACCGCGCCCCAGCCTGTCGGCGCCGGGTTCCAGCGACAGTGTCCTGCACACCTTGCCTCGCGAGCGAAGCGGACGAACGGGAAACGGAGTTGCCACTCCATCCCCCTATACCCGGCCGACCGCCATTCCTATCGCGCAATTCCGAAGTTCCTGGCCGGCCCGTGCAGTGCCGCGGTCCGTTCAACCTGCGACGGGTCTTCAAGCAGCAATCGCAACCAGTTTACTGCCTGTTTCGCCGCGCGAATTTGCAGCAGGTCGGGATGGCCGCTGTAAGCAAACGAGGTTGACCAGCAACGGCCGCGGTAGCAGGCTGCGACCGGAAATCGGGGAGGACCTCCTGCTTGATCGGCGGCTTGGGAGCCGGTGCCCAGCCTGCCGATAACCAGTGCCCAATCGGTCGCCTGCTCTGATTGCGCCAGCCGAGCGTGTTCGACCGCCTCCGACGTTGTATCGACAGGCGGCCCCGCCATATTCAGGCTGTCGTCCGCCGCGCGATCCGGCGGCAGGACGAGGATCGACGCGCCGCGAAACGCCGCTGCATGCCAACGCGCGAACCAGTGACTAACCAGTCCGGCCGTGTGCGTTTCCTGCACGTACAGGGTCTCGCCGCGGCGTGACAGGTGATCCAGCACGACTTGTTCCAGTTCGATTTCCCCTTCGCCGAAAATCAGATTTCCCAGCTTCTCCCGAATCCACTCGGCGGTGGGTCGGATCAGTGCGTCGCAATCCTCCTGGCTGGCAGCCATTGCGGTGATCCGAAGCGAAATCGTGGCCTTGCTGGCGGTGATCCCGACTTGGGGAATTCTGCCGCGGGCAATCAATCCGGGCAGCATCCGTTCGACATCGCTCTCTCCGGCCCCAAAGGTGTGGATGACATGATGTCGGATCAGCTTTCCCTGCATTCCCCATTCTCTTTGCAGAGTCGGTCGAACGGTGTCGCGCCACAGCAATCGCATTTCGGCGGGGACTCCGGGCAGTGCGAAGAAATGGACGTCGGTTTTGTCGGGGCGAGGAATCCGCAGGTAGATTCCCGGCGCCGTCCCCTCCTGATTCGGAATGGCCTGACTCCCGCGAGGAAAATACGCCTGGACCCGGTTGGCGGGCGGCATCTCCCTCTGACGCTTGCGAAAGAGGTTTTCGATATGGGCCAGGGAATCAGGGTCGAGTTGAAGTTCCCTGCCGGTGGCCCCGGCCAGCGCCTGGCGGGTCAGATCGTCTTCGGTAGGCCCTAATCCGCCTGTCGCCACGATCACTTCGGCACGCTCGATCGCATTGCGGAATACCTGGATGTTGGCGTCCAGGTCATCCGCGACGGTCGAATGGAACAGCACGCGGACGCCGAGGTCCCCCAACTGCTGGCTCAGCCACTGGCTGTTGGTGTCGAGCCGTTGACCGCTGGTTAATTCATCACCGATTGAAATTACTTCCGCTCGCACCTTTCGGCTCCCGACATTGTCCCGGCCCATCCCGTCAGAAGCGGCATCGCCGGCGGTGATTAGCTCGGGCCACTTAGCCTACGTGGAACGGTTGCGGCTGGCAATCGCTCGCGTTGACACCCCGTTGGCACCGGCATATCATCGCGGGACTTGAGTTGGCCGGACCGTTGTCCAATTGAGGAACGCATGGGGGTTTTTCAGGGTTTCGAACACATCGTCCGTGAAAATGAGCCGCTGGCCCCTTTCACCTGGTTTCGGTTGGGGGGAGCGGCCGAGTATTTTGCGGAGCCGACGACGGTCGACGAATTGTCGCGGCTCGTCCGCCGTTGCGACCAGGAAGGGATTCGTATCCGACTGCTGGGCGGGGGATCAAATCTGCTGGTGCGCGACGCCGGAGTGCGCGGCATGGTCGTGCATCTGGCCGCCGCACCGTTCTGCGAAATCAAGATCGACGGCCTGCAGGCCCGGGCCGGCGGGGGGGCCAAACTGGCGCACCTGATTTCCGGCTGCGCCGCGGCCGGACTGGGAGGCCTGGAGTCGTTGGCGGGTATCCCCGGCACCGTGGGCGGAGCCCTCCACGGTAACGCGGGAACGCAGTCCGGAGATATCGGCCAATGGACATCCAGCGCCACCGTCATGCTGCGTTCCGGTGAGACCCTGACCAGGGAGCGGGATGACCTCCGCTTCGCCTATCGCGAAAGCAGCCTGGACGAGTTGGTGATCGTGAACGCTACGTTCACCTTGGAGCGGGATGACCCGGAAATTCTCACCAAACGCCTGCAGAAAAACTGGATTGTCACCAAGGCGGCGCACCCCATCGGCGCTATCTGCGCGATTCCCATTTTCAAGGATCCAGAAGGGGCAAGCTCGGCGTTGCTGATCGACAAGGCCGGCCTGCGCGGTGCTCGGTCAGGACAAGCGGAAATCTGCCGCACTAACGCCAATTTCATCGTTGCCGGCAGCGGTGCCACCAGCCAGGACGTGGAACAGCTGATACAGATCGTCAAGAACAAAGTTGCCGAACGCGCCGGAGTCGACCTGGAACTACAAACCGAAATTTGGTAGTTCTCGGGGACGCCGGCGATCGGCAAGGCGCTCACGCGACGCAAGGAGGCATTCGATGGGGCGGTCAAAATCGAGTCGCGAGCCGTCATTGGCCCTGCGGATCCTGGTCAGCATCGCTCCCTGGCTGCGGCCCTCGAAGTGGTTTACCTGGCTGATCCTGGCTGGGCTGTTGGTGGCGACAGTTGCCGTTTGGCAAAGCTGGGGGCCGGTTGTGCTGGGGGATCGCCGGTACCAACTGCGCCCCGAATCGATTGAGGTTACGCCGCAGCCCGACTGGATCCGCAGCGACGTCCGCAGGGAAGTCGTGGAAGCCAACGATCTTTCAAGTCAATCGGCACTCGATCCGCAGATTACCGTCACCGTCGCCCGAGCGTTCAGCGTGCATTCCTGGGTGGCGCGCGTTCACAACGTGCGTAAGGAATACCCTGCGCGCGTCTTCGTGGAACTGGAATACCGCCGCCCTGTCGGCATGGTGATGGTGAAACGCGACGATGGGAACCCTGGCGTCATTCCGGTGGATGGTGCCGCGGTCGTACTGCCGACCGACGATTTCGAACGGGATGCCGACGGCGATTCGCCCGTACGCAATTATCTGCGAATCCATGTCGGCGATACCCGGCACCATGGCCCGACGGGCACGGTATGGGGCGACGAACGGGTCGCCGCCGCGGCGCGGATCGCCGAATGGCTCAGCGATTACTGGCAGTCGTTGGGCCTGCACCGCATCGAATTGGCCGAAGAATCGTCGGGAAACAGGGCTGAGGAACTGCTGTTCGATCTTGTCGCCAAAGACGATCGGCGTTACTTCTGGGGACACGCCCCGGGAAACGAGCGCCCCGGCGAACTGGAGGCCGACGAAAAACTGGAACTGCTTCGCGAATCGGCGCGGGTCGCCCCCGCCGGCTCCAATCGGTTCGACCTGCGGTCCAAAAATGCGCTGCCGCTCCAGTCGCGGCGGATCCAGCAGGATGGAACAGGCGACACGCGCTAGCGCTGCGTTCCGCATCACGAATTCGCCGGCACCGCCATGCTGAGCCTGCCTGCGCCCTATTCAGATCGATCGCGCGGCGCATCGACCGCGGTATCGTTTCGGGGACCTGCGACATTGGCATCGAGCAATTCGCGCCGCATTACCGTGTATTCCGCAGGAGCTTCAATTCCGACCCGGACGGAGTTACCGCCGATAAGTACAACGGTGATCAAAACGTGGTCGCCGATAACGATCGTCTCCCCGACTTTTCGCGTCATTACCAGCATGATTTCCCACCGCCCGCTCGCATCCCGCGCTGCGTCCCCGATTTTCCTCTCGATCTCCATGATCGAACGGGTTCAGGGTAAGCCTAGCAGTCGACGTATACCGACGCAAGCCGCGGTCCGGGCTCGCTCAAACGTTGACCATCGGCTCGCCAACGTACAGTTGCAGGATCTGACTTTGGACCTTGATCGCGCGAATCAGTACCCAGATCTGCTCGGGCGTGAATTTCTTCGGATCGGAGCGAGCCAGATTCTCCAGTTCCTCGGTCATCGCCGCATGCTGGTCGGTAGCCGCCTGAATACGCAGTCCAATCTCGCGCCAATGACTGGTCAATACCGTTTCATCCTGGAAACAGTCGGGATTCGAGACGGCGTTTGTCAGCAGCAGGCAAAGTCGCGCAACATCGCGCGTTTCAGCGTTTGGCTGCAACTGTTCAATTTTTTCGGCCAGCTTTGTGCAATTCATACACAATCCCCTCTTGTGAACTTCTGGAGAATTCCAAGTAAGCGAAAAGGATGCCGAACGTCGGATGAGGCGGCCAAACTTCGAACATTTCGCGCCTGTTGGATCTTCCGCGAACGCGGGCTGACGCGAACTGCCTGCCAACTCACCATGCCCGTGGCATGTCAATGCAAATCTAGCTCGGTCCAGTCCCAATCAAAAAAAAAGCTAACCCGCTGCGGCAGCGTCAGTTGCGCGACCGCTCGAAATGACGTTCGCAATTTGCCACAGCCGGCTGTCGCGTTTACGAGCCTGTGGCGGAAAAATGGCTGGACCGTGAAAAAGGCCGAGCAATCCCCCCAAAATCCCCACCTCTGGTTGGTTTAGCTCGTGTGCGGGAATGAGTAGACTTCAGGCCGTTGCCGTTGCGCAAGCGTTGCCATACAGCGGAAAACTCGCGCAGCGGCCATGATCAAACAGGGGAAGTCGAGGAGTCGATGCATGCCAACGTCAGGTCGCTTGCATTTGCTATGCGTTTCCTGGACGGCAGTTTTGATTCTAGGCTGCGGCGCGATCTTAGCGAACGACACCTCCAATCCAGACAACCGGGATCGGCGAACGGCGCTTTGGCAAGCAATGGTACGCGCCCGCTACGAATCGCCCGATTCGAATTGGTTCAGTTTTGCCGATGAACTTCTACGCCTGGAACGACCCGCCAATCCGAACACCCCACCCAGCGAATCGTGGGTGGCTCTCCACGGTTTCCTGGGCGGCATGCATTTTCTGGAACTCCAATTCGAGAAGTCTCAATCCAGCCTGCGGCAAGCGGTGGACGGCAGTCAAAAAATCTGGCCGGAATCGGACCCGCGCCGCCGCTATCTTGAATCGGCCTGGAGCGAAGTGGAACGGTTGGGCCGTGACGCCGAACAACGGATCGGTTACGAGCAGTTTCGTCGCCTGTTGGAGCAGTCACGGCAAAGCTGCGACGAAAAGCAGTTCGTGGCAGCCCTGGCCGAAACCAACCGGGCCCTGGATGTCCTGGATACGCTCCCACGGCTCCCGCCCGCAGTCCGCGCCGTCAGCCGCATGGCAGCTGCCATGCGACTCTTCCGGCTGGGCCGGTACGCAAGAGCGAACCAGATCGTCCACCAGACTTGCGGCGAACTGTCGGAAACGAATAACGAACAGGACACCGTCGGGTTCGACGTGATCCTGCGCTGCCTGGCCCAAACCGATAGCGCTTTGGGAAACGATGAACATGCCTTGGAGTACTCCCGCCGCGCCGATCAACTCGCCCAGCGCCTACAATCCATCTTCCCGGCGGCGGCCTACCAGTCGCGCATGGCTCTGGCCGAAGCCCATCGACATATGGGAGACCTCGATCAGGCCCGCTCCGCGTTTTCTTCCGCCGCCCAAATCGCCAGCGACGCCTTCGGACCCCAGTGCCACCTCCGCGCGAATCCCCTCAGCGGACTCGCCCGTACCGAATACCTGGCACTCAATTTCAACCATGCCCAAAAACACGCCGCCGATGCCCAAAACCAGATCATCAGCGACCTCGGACCCGACGCGCCGCAACTCTGGGCCACCTCGCTCCTCATGGCAAAACTGAGCTGGCGACAAGGTCATGTCAACGTGGCTCGCGAGCAACTGCAGCGGGCCAGAACGAGCGCCGAGCGATTGGAAAAAGATGTGGAAGCGACGCTTCATCAAATCGTTCTGGAGGAGTCGGAGCTTGAACACCACTTGGGTAGTGAAGATTTAGCGGCAAAGCTCGCATCGAATGCTTTGGTTATCGGACGGTCAATATATGGAGAGTATCACCCTGAGTTGCTGGAATCGCTGAACAGTCTGAAAAAAGCTGTAGACCGATTGCCAACAAAGAACACGTCGCGTCGAGTAATACATGAAATGTTGCACTGTCTTTACGGTTACGTCGATGACGGCTCCGTACTTATTGCCAGCGTTGTAAAAGATTTGGCTCTTGATGATTTGGCGAATGGCAATCTGCGCAGTGCGGAGTGCCTCTTGGATCTGGCTGTATTTCTTTCCAGTCAAAATACACGCCGATCTGAGTCACTAATGGCCGACATACTTCGAGTCCGTGGAATCTTGAAACTAAACGACGGAGAATATCCGGAGAGCATCCGACTTATTCGAAATGCCCTTAGTATTCTTGCTAGGCTTGAGGATGAAGACTCTACAACGCAGGCCAGAATGTTGACGACGTTGGCGAGTGCGTATTCACAAATCTCGGACTTTGAGAGCGCCGCCGACGTGATTTCTCGAGCCGTTTCGATGTGCCTGAAAACCCACGGTGGCGCCCGAAAATCTACAGCTGTGGTTTTCATTTCTGCTGTCCAGGCTTTTGCTCAAGTCGGTAGGTTTGAGGAGGCAAAGGCGGCAATCGCAGCCATTGATGCATTGTCGAAAAGTTCCCAATTGACGATTGCTGAAAAGTTCTCGGAAATCGGTGCACGCGTAATGCTGCTGTCACGGCTCGGTGACGATTGCGCTGCTTATGATGTGCTGCAGAACAATGCCTTGAATATCTCCGAAAGTGAGATGATGCGCCTTTCCGGCTCACATCGAATCTGTTCTTACGAACTCGAACTCAGGTTTCGCCTAGGTGACACGCTCGGCGCGGTAGCCGATTACGATCGTCTGATTGAACAGTTCCGCGACGATAAACGGGCCGTTGATGAGCTATACATGAACAAGGTGA
>Ga0233425_10001268_pt1 | contig 58108 bp, 63 predicted proteins | sample Watercolumn_Towu_2_FD_181712 | JGI IMG/M metagenome (GOLD analysis project Ga0233425, IMG submission 181712) | Freshwater microbial communities from Lake Towuti, South Sulawesi, Indonesia - Watercolumn_Towuti2014_140_MG | ecosystem: Environmental > Aquatic > Freshwater > Lake | place...
TGCTCTCCGACCCCGTGCATTGAAGCGATGCCAGCCCGCAATTGAAGTTCCATACTCTACACACTGCCCGGTCAGGGTTCAAGTCAGGACCCGGAAACGCCGTTGGCTGCCTAGTCATATTTCACTTTTTGTAGTTGACACGTTAGGAGGCTTTCGCTACACTTACCTCCGATCTAACGGAGCTGGCTGATGCGTCGCCGCCGCTGCAGGAGAGGCGTAACCCCAGTCACCGTGGGCCCAACCAATTCTAAATACAGGCTGTCAGCAGTTCACCTTTCATGACATATTGAGGAGGTCCGTATGGCAAAAGCGATGACCAAGTCCCAGATTGCCGATCACGTGGCAGGGAAAGCCGGAATCACCAAGAAGGCGGCGGCGCAGCTTCTGGATGATCTGGCAGCTCTGGCCTACAAGGAAGCGAAGAACACCTTCGCGCTCCCGGGAATCGGCAAGCTGGTGCTGGCGAACCGGAAGGCTCGGATGGGACGCAATCCCCAAACCGGCGAGGCGATCAAGATCCCGGCCAAGCGCGTGGTGAAGTTCCGCGTGGCCAAGGCTGCGAAGGATGCCATCCTCGGGAAGCGGTAATCCCGTCGCCCAATCTTCCCACTGAAGCCCCGTTCATTAAAAAGGGCCGGTCCCTGCAAGGGACCGGCCCTTTTTTCATCCCCCCGAGCCAACAGCGGGCGCACCACCGGCAAGATCAGAAGGTCGGGGCCAGGCCGCTGCCGCCCATGCCGTCATGGGCGACCAGCTTGATCGCATCCCCGTCCTGAATCCTCGTATCCTCGCTGGCAATCCGCTTGTTGACGGTGACCAGGATCTTCTTCTGCTGCATCAGCGTGAGCACCGACTCCATGGTTTCGCCCTGCCGCTGGATCAATTGGCGCACGGTCATCGGTTCGGGAAGCTGGTAGGCGACATCCCGCTCTCCCTCCGTCGTCTGGAGTTGGCCCATAAGCATGATGGTCACCATACAATCCCCCTCATGGCCGGCACGAGCCTCGCGCTTCGATCCGGCCGCCGGAATGCGCCCCTTGTTGACTCGCCTGCCTCAGTCTGATAAAGGACCTGCGATGCAATCGCTTGACGTCCATGAGCCGGGCATGCCCGATCTCCAGTTCGTCCTGATGGTCATCGCCCTTTGCACCTCCGGCCTGCCGTCCCTCAACGTCCCGGAGCCGACCCGGGACCGGATCTTCGACCGCTGCTGGGCGCTCGTCAACAACGGGCCGCCGCCTTCTCGGCGTGAGGACCGTGTCCTGGATCTTCGGGCCGGCACGGACGTGACGCTCGACGCGATGGTCGCGACGATCCGCGCGGTGCTGAGCGAGGCGGGGATCGCGCGCCTGACCTGGGACCATCCGCCCAGCAAGCCCTCCAGGCCCAGTACACCCGCAGCGCTGCCCCTTATTGAACGGCTGCAGCGACTCTATCCGGAGCCTCCCGATGTACCGGATCGTGGCGGACAAGCCTGACCGGCTCGCTCGAGCCTGGCCCCCGCCCCCTTCAGGACTCTCCGTAAATCTCAAAGAACGCATCCACGCTTTGCAGTAACTGCGCCTTGATCTCCTCAACCGACCCGTTGATGACATGCAAGGCCATCGTGTCGCAGGAGCCGTCCGGCAATGTCACGGGCACATGGGGATGGGCCAGCTCCGGCGCCGCCCCGCGATCCAACCGCATCCCATAGCACAGAGTGTATTGGGGTTGCACCAGTTTCAGGTGCCGTTTCCGTTCCGCCATGTCTCACTCCTCGGAGCGACAAACCCCTGCGACAGGACCATGAACCGACCGGCCGAACAAGGGGACCGGCTGATCAGGGAACTTGGGCCACGATGCGCACCGGGCTTCCGGTTCCGCCCTCGATCTTGATCGGCAAGGCCCAGAGCGTCGCGCCGCTGGGCGGCAGCCGGTCAAGAGAAGCCACGTTTTCCAGCGCATAGACATCCGCCTCCCCCAAGACTCGGTGGACGGGGAAGTCCCGCGAGCGTCCCGGATCGATGCTCGCCGTATCGATGCCCAGCCCTCGGACAGCCCGTTGCGCCACCAGGAACGAGGCCGCCTCCCGCGAAAATCCTGGGAAATGAAGGGTCAGGGGGTCGTCGGGAGTCCGGCTGCCCAAATAGCGTGGCCGATCCGGCCACCGTTCTCCCCAGCCGGAGAGCATCAGGACGATGGCTCCGTCCGGGATTCGTCCGTGCCGGGCCTCCCAGGCCTGGAGGTCCCCGACCGTCAATTCATAGTCAGGCTGCTGCTCGCAACGGGATCGGACGTCGACCACGATTGCGGGGCCGGTCAGCTGTTCGAGGGGAATCTGATCCACCATGCGGCGGCCTTTGCCGAAATGAATCGGGGCGTCCAGATGGGTGCCCCCATGTTCCGACGCCGAAAAGGTCGCGGAGGCATACCAGTAGCCGCCCGGAGTCATCCCCCAATCGGTTCGTTCCCATTGGAAGGGCTTGTTGTGGGGCCAATAGACCGTATCCTGGCCGAAGGAATAGGTCAGATCGACCAAGAGGCCTGGCCGGGCCGGCGCACAAGCAGACAGCAGGCAGGCCAAGCCCATGGCCCCCAGGACCAGAAGCAGGCTGAAGCCATCACACTTCTGCATGATCAATGCGCCCGTTGGACATCCCCTCGTCACCAGCCGGATAAAAAATCCCCGCCCGGGCGTGACACCCAGGCGGGGATCTTTTCACAGTGCCGTAGCTGTGACCGAGTCCCGGTTACGGAGCGGCGTAGCTCCCGAACTTGGGAGCGGTGTCGCAGGTTGCCTTCGGCTCGCCGTTGTTCTGCTTGCAGAGATAGAACAAGGCCCCTTCACCGGACAGCCTGGATTCCTTATGCTGGCTGGTCTTGGCATAGGCCAACGCCATTTCCAACTGATGGACCGCCTTGGCATCAGCCCCACCGGACTTGGCCGAAGCCAGCGCCTCCTGGAACAGGCCGGCTGCCTTGCGGATCTGACCCACGTCCGCGCCGCCACGGGCGCTCAGGTCCACCGTCGTCCGCTTGCCCAAGGCCGGGAAATCCGTCAGTTCCTTGACCGCCTGGGCAGTCTTCGCCAATGCATCGTCGCTCTGAGCCTTGGCCACCGGAGGCTGGCTCAGCATGGCCAGCGCCACTCCGCTCAGGGCCAGCAGCATGAACTTCTTCATGGTTCGTCTCCTTTCTCTTCGCATAGCCGAATTAGAGGCCCCGGGGCCAGGACAAGAGAAACGCCCCTGTCCGTCAGCCCCGATTCCTCTCATGCCAATAGGCGCGGTCACTTAGAAGTTCATCCAGAGCTGGACATAGGCCCAGTCCTGCCCGCCGCCCTGTCCCAGGTTCTCGGCAATGTAGGCGCCGGACCACATGTGCGAATAGGTCGCCTGGAAGGCCACCTTCCCATCCGCGAACATGCGCGTCCAGGTGAAGTCCACTTCGTCGCCGATGTGGGTCTTCGTGTTGTCGGTCCGCGACCAGACGTAGACGCCCTGCCCGCCACGGTACCAGTTGTCCTTGGCATTGGCCAAGCGCAGGTGGCTGTACCAGATCTCGATGTGGTCCCGTTCCGACGGCCGGGACTGGTAGTTGAACTGCGGGCTCATCATGTTTTTCCAGCCCTGGATGTCCATATAGCCCATGTGGATGTGGTTCGTCGGGAAGAAGTTCTCGAACGTGTTGGCCGTCTTACAGCCTTGGCCGGTCGCCGCGATGCTCGTCCCGTTCGTGGTACAGTTGGCGTTCCCGTCGCCGGAGGCATAGTCGAAACCCACCGCATACCGGGGCTTCCACTTGCTGTTGTAGTCGGTGTAGCCGACCCAGTTACGAGTGGCCCAGGCGTTGATCGTCAGGTCACGGGACTGGCCCTGGAGACCGCTGGCCATCCGGCCGGTCTGCCAGTCGGTTTCGTTGATGATATCCCAATTGCCCTTCCGCATTTCCGTCCGGTTGCCGAAGTTGTGCCGGATCTGGTTGGCGTGCTTGGCCGTGCCGATGCCCTGGGCGAGGTTGTCGTACACATTCATGTTGTTGATATACAGGATGTAGTAGGGTTCGATCAGGAAGCCCGGCACCGACTTGATCTGGTTGTAGAAGATGAACATGTCGGTGTCGGCGCTCCCGTCTCGCCCGGTTGCAGCCCGCTGCGCTGCGGTACAAGCCGTACCCGCCGTGGTGTTGCCGCAACTTGCGATATTGGCTCCCAAGCTGCCCACCGGGGCCCCTTGCACAAGGTCGGTTTCCGAGTTCCGGAACCAACCCAAGTAGGAGTCGAAGTTCTTGGTGCTGTACTGGAACATAATACCGTCATGGGAGTAACCGGTATTGGCCCAGTCGAAGTGGCCGAACAGGGAGTGGTTGCCGAAAATGATGTACTGGCGGCCCACCTTCATGCTCAGGCCCTGGATGTCGCCCAGGTTCCGGACCAGCATGTAAGCGGCCCTGACGCCCAGACGACAGTTGGCTGCAGCACCGCCCGCGCTGGCTCCGCAATTGTGGTTCAGCGGATCGCCGGCGTTGCCCGCGTTATTGGCATTGCCGTTGCCGCCCCACGTCGCGCTGTCGATAATTTCCATGTAGAAATTCACGTCGGGCGAGAGGTCGTACCCGATACCCAACCGCGCCCACTGTTGGACGTAAAAGTCGCTGGCATTGGGCCCCTGGTTGGCTCGCGTCGCCCCGACGTTGCGCCCGGTGGGAGAATTGGTGTTGCCGCCGAACGTGTTACAGGCCCCGCCGGACGGCGCGCCGCCGCCGAAGCAGACGCCGTTCCGATATTCCGGCCTGACGCGCAGATCAGCGCGCAGCCAGAGGTTCTTCACGTCGAAGTTCCGGCCGATGACCGGATCGTAATTCTCGTAGGCTTCCTTCTGCGGGATCGCCCGCGGGATCGGGGGCAAGTTGGTGATGCGCTCGCCCGGCGGCAGCTCGTACCCGGCGAAGACCGGGGACACGAGCAACTGCAGACCGACGGCCAGAACGGCCACCGTCAACGCAATCGGGCGGCTCAGCCACCCTTTCAACGAACTGATGCGGTTCATAACGTTCCTCCTGTGAGTTGGGCTTCACAGCAACGGCGTCTCTCCTCTGCCGCTGCTGCTTCCTCCTCCCTGCTGCACATCGCGTTAACTCGAACTGTGCCGCTGCAACAACCTACTAAAAACTATCGTTCTGTCCTGCACGCGAAACGTTTGTGCGCTTTCGTATCAGCCTGCTCCGCCACAGGCATCGAGTCTCTCGGCGAGGCCCGCGCCGCTTCCGTCCGCAACGCCGCGCTTCCTCGCCCGAAGAACCTGATCCGTTCCCGTCACCCCCTTTCGACAGCGTTCAGAATTAAATGATCGCCCGTTCGGGCGGAGTCCTGCGTCTCTAGCTGTTGGTCAACGACTGTTGGCTATTGGCGACTTGTTCCGGTTTGTTCGTCACCCGTTCGATCTCTTCTTCCGCTTCTTTCATCGAGGCCTGCAGGTCCTGTTCCACCATCTTGACCTCCTGCTGGATCAAGTTGACTTCCGGCTCCACCGACTTCCGGAGATCGTCCGCCGTCTCCTTGAATCCCTTGACCGCCTTGCCGACCTGCCGTCCGATTTCAGGAAGCTGCTTGGGACCGAACAAGAGAAAGGCAATGACCAGAATGATCAGCACCTCTCCTGCTCCCAGCCCGAACATCGTGCATATCCTTGCTCTCCCGCGCCTCCCTCTCCCCCGGGGGCAAAGGGAGGGGCCAGAGGCTCTCAGCCTTGCCTGGTCGGCTCCGGTTGCGCCGGCGTCGATTGCAGAACCGGCTGGGCTGGCTGGGCCGCCTGCCCCGCCGGCGCCAACTGCGCCACCGGCGTCGATTGCTCCGGTGCCGCCGGAACCGCCGTCACGTCTACTGGGTCCGGTTCATGGACGGACTTCTTGAACCCCTTGATCGCCTTGCCAAGCCCTTCCCCCAACTGGGGAATCTTACCGGCCCCAAAGATAATGAGGACGATGATCAAGATCAGCACCAATTCCATCCAACCGAACGAACCGAACATGTTTCCCTCTTTCCGCGCCCTATGAAAACAGGGCGAACAGGGCTCTTTCTCTCATGAAACCGCCCGCTTCCCGACTGACGGAAAAGGACCCTAGCACGAGAAACGGTGCAAGGTTACAAAAATCTCCAAATCAAGTCAAGAAATTCCTTTGAATTCCTTTGAAAATTTCGCCAGGTTCCGCAACGACACCGCTAATAGTTTAAGTAGAGGTGCAAATAGTCCACAGATTGTGGGTGGACGCGCAGGGCCGCCTGCACCATATGCGGGTCATATCCCAAGGTTTCCAGCTCTCCCAGCATTCCCGTCACTTCTTCCTCGCTCACATAGGCCACCGTGTCGGGGATTCCATCCCGCTTCAACGAGCGCAGGACGCTTTCGAGCTCCGCCCGTTCCGCCGACGGCATATCCTGCCGCAACGTAAACTCCATAGGCCGCCCATAGGGGCTCTGGTACCGCTGATTCAGGAGTCGAATCGTTTGGATGATCAGCCGGTCCTGCTCCCACGGAGCCAGTCGGTCGGCTCTGGGAAAGGCGGCCAGCAAATCCATCAAACTCAGCACATTCGTGCCCAAGTTCCGCCCCACAAACTCCCGCTGGGATTCAAGGGTCACCGTGGCCAGGCCGAGGTGCCTGGCCACCGCTTCCACGAGGGCGAAATTGACCATGAAGCTGTACTGCCCGCCAAACTGACCGTAGCAGGGCTTGTCCGGATCGGTGAGCACCGTCAGATCCGCCGTCCCCGCGTCGAAACTGCTGAACCCGATGGCCCCTTCGGCGAGCACCCGTTTCGCTTCCGTGACCGTGGCGAAGGCGCCGAGATTCACAGGGACCAGGACCTGCTCGTCGATTTTTTTGAGAAACTCCGTGATCGTCTTCCGATAGGGCACCGCTTTCCACTCGGTCTTGCGGTACTCCTTTTCCCAGACGATATCCTCCAGGAACGGGGGGAATCGGCTCAGCGCCTGGCTGTCCTTCGCCTCGAACGCCTGGACGAAGCCGGGCCAGTCCTGGATCTCCTCATGCTTGGCCTCGCTCAGGTTGGGACGCAGGTACTCCTCCTCCACCTCGCCCGCATTCCGGAGCATCAATTTTGTCGGCAACTCATTCCACAGCTCGTTGCAGATGATGCGATCCACCGTCCGGTCCTTGACCGATGCCAGGTCCCCGGCATCGGCGCAGAGGACCTCCAGCCGATCCTGATGGCCGGCCAGGTCCGGATGGTTCCTGGCCGCGTCCAGTACGCTGGCTTGATCGTCGACCAGCACGTAGCGGACGCGCGGATAGACGGTTCCCGCTTGATCCAGCTTCCGGAGATGGCTGAGGAAGCAGGCGGCCAGGTTCCCGTTCCCGCAGCCCCATTCGTGCACCGTCAGCGGCGCGCCGGACGCTTGGCCTTCCTGGCCCGCCCGTTGTTTGTCCCGCTTCCGAACCCGTTCATAGTAATCCGCCGCCAGCGCGTGGGCCAGGCGATAGTCCGCACTGGCAAAGGTCTGATAGTAGTCGCGGATGCGTCCGGCGCGGAGACCGTAAAAGATCTGACTGATGTGGGCCTGCCACGCATCCAGCGGCTCAAACTCGCCGATGAGTTGCGGGAGAGCATCGGGATTCTTGGAAAACGTCGTGGTCATAACAATTCCTTGCCAAGCCTGGCCTGTTGTTCGAAGGGGGTGGATTCTAGCAAAACCCTCCCACCCCCGCAACCCACAGGCCTCATGGCCATCACACCACGACAACCGCCCTCAAAGCCCGCAGCCGCAGATGCAGCCGACTTTCAACCCGCCCCTCGCCTCCGTTGACAGCCGGGCAACCGCCTGTGTATCAATGGAGGATGGCGGTCTTCTCTCGCATGCTCCTGGCCGGCGCGGCCGCGCTGGTCCTGCCTTGGCCAGTCCCGGCTCCGGCCGAAGAGCTCCCGCTCACACGCGACGTGCCGATCCAGGAATTTCAGAACAAGGCGGACACTCCCTCCTACAACTTCGACGCCCCGCCCCAAGGAGTCTTCCGTTCCATCCTGGTCGCGGAGGGATTCGACGAGGAACTCGGCTTCCGGCGGACGCATGAAATCGTCCCGGTCAATCCGACCGACGTCTTCCGCCCGGACGCGCCGTCCATCTTCATTGTCTTCACGGTCTTCCCCCATTATCAGTCCTACCAGGTCGTCGGGGTCTGCTATCCCGAACAGGTAGACGGCCTGGACCCCAAGCAGCCGGTCACCACAGATTCCATGTATCTGGCGCTCGAGGACGAAAGCGGCTACCTCAAGCTCTTCCCGCCCGCAGACCGCTGGAAGCCCGGTCGGTACAAAGTGGAAATTCACATCGGGTGGGAAGTCACCGAGATCAGCCTGATCGGCACCATGCGCTTCACCGTGGCCCAGGCCGGACAGGCTCCCGCCGGCGCCCCGCCCGTCCGGCCGAACTGAACGCATCCGGCGGACAGAGCCGCTCGCGGCGGATTCGTTTGACCCTCCGGAGGGGATTCGCTACAATGCGCCCCTGACCCTGCGATCAGCCGACCCAGCAAGGAGCACCCCACACCGACATGATAGAGCAGCCCCGCCCCTGGGTGTCCGTCATCATTCCCATCAAGGACGAACGGGACAATCTGCCCCCGCTCACCGAGCAGTTGCTCAAGGTCCTGACCGGGCAGGACGAGTCACGCCGGGCGTCCTTTGAAATCCTGTATGTGGACGACGGCAGCACGGACGGCAGCGGCGCCCTCCTGGACGCCCTGGCCGCGCAACACCCGGAGGTGGCCGTTCTGCACTTCGATCGCAATTATGGACAGACCTCGGCCTTCGATGCGGGCTTTCGCCACGCAGCCGGCGAGTTGATCGTGACGATGGATGGAGACCTCCAGTTCGATCCGGCGGATATTCCGAAGCTGCTGCCGCTGGCGGCCCGGTACGATCTCGTCTGCGGCTGGCGCAAGGACCGGCATGACAGCCTCGTCCGGAAGCTCTCCTCGCGCATCGCGTTTCTGGCCCGGAGCACGGTGACCGGCGACCGGATCCACGATACCGGCTGCTCCCTAAAAGTCTTTCGGCGTCGGGTGATCGAGTGGATGCCGCTCTTCGAGGGCATGCACCGTTTCTTTCCCGCCCTGGCCCAGATGCAAGGGTTCACCGTCACGGAAGTCCCGGTGCGCCACTTGCCGCGTGCGCACGGAGCATCCAAGTATGGGATCGGCAACCGGCTGTTCAAAAGCCTCTACGATCTCCTTGCTGTCCGCTGGATGCAGAGCCGGTGCCTCCGATACCGCTTCCGGAACGAGAAGTGACGGCCCCCTCATGAGCATGACGGAAAAAATCTGGCTGGGCATCGGCTTCTTCGGCCAGACGGTCTTCTTTATGCGCTGGGTCGTCCAATGGTTCGCCTCCGAACGCAGCTCCCGGAGCCACGTCCCTGTCGCCTTCTGGCACATGAGCCTGGCCGGAGGGCTGATTACTCTGGCTTACGCCGTCTACCGGGAAGACCCGGTGTTCATCGCCGGACAGAGCGTCGGGGCCTTCGTCTACATCCGCAACCTGATGCTGATTCGCCGCAATCCTCACCACGAACCGGCCTCCCCTGCGGCTCCAGAGTCCAACGGGTGACCGGTGCTGAAGGAACCTAAGCTGCTGCTGCTCCTGGCGCTGGCCGGACTCCTGTTCTTCCTGGGTCTCGGCACCTTAGGATTGACGGACCGGGACGAAGGCAGCAATGCCGAAGCCGCCCGGGAGATGGTCGAGAGCGGCGATTGGATCACTCCCACCCTGAACGGGGAGCCGCGCTTCGCCAAGCCGGTCTTCCTGTACTGGCTGATCAGCGGCGCATATCGTCTGTTCGGCGTCAGCGAGTTCACCGCCCGCCTCCCCTCGGCCCTCTTCGGCCTGGCGTTGATTCTCCTGCAGTACTGGTTCCTCGCGCGCGTGCGCGGGGCGACGCTGGGCTTTCTCGGCGCGCTGATGCTGCTCCTGAACGTGGAAATCATCGCGATCGGCCGGTTGGTGCTTACCGACAGCGTGCTGATCTTTTTCACCACCCTCGCCTTGTTCGGGTTCTGGCTGGGGTTCCACGGAACGGGCAAAGCCCGTCATTACCTCTGGCTCCTGTATATCGGGATGGCGCTGGGCACGCTCACCAAGGGGCCGATCGGGTTTGCCGTGCCGCTCCTGGCCATCGTGCCCTACCTCACGATCACGCATCGCTGGCGGCGGTTCTGGCAAACCGGGTTCCCGCTGGCCGGGTCCCTGCTCTTCCTCGCCCTGGCGCTTCCCTGGTACGGCATGATGCTGGCCATTCACGGCGCGCGCTACACGGCCTCGGCCCAGGCGGACACGGTCGGGCGTTTCCTGAACGTGATCGGCGGACACGGGGGCACCCTGTTCTTCTATGTGCCGGTCCTGCTCTTCGGGTTCTTTCCCTGGAGCGGCTTGTTGCCCGTGGCGCTCTATCAGGGGTTACGCAACTGGCGGGACTATTGGGCGGATCGTCGCGCGGAAAAGGAAGAGGGCGCCCAGGAACTGGAGCTGTTCGCCTCCCTGTGGATCGTCGCCACCTTTGTGTTCTTCAGCGCCTCGGCCACGCGGCTCCCCCATTATATCGGCCCGCTCTTTCCGGCCGCCGCCCTGCTGACGGCCGCTTACTGGCATCGATGCCTGCTGGACCAAGCCACTGCGGGACTCCGCGCCTCGTTGCGCCTCCTGATCGTCACCGGCTCTCTGTTGGGCTTCGGCCTGGCCGCCTCTCCGTCGCTCTACGCCCATTTCGTGGACAAGATGACCAAGGAATTCCCGATGGCCGCCCAAGTGGACCCGGGGCTCGGCCCGCCGGCAGCCGGGTTCATCCTGATCATCGGCACGGTGCTGGCGGGCTACTTCGGACTCTTGCGGGAGCGGCGCGGCGCGGCCTTCTGGGCGGCGGGTGTCACGATCGGCCTCGTGCTGCTGGTCTCGCTTCAGATCACCGTCCCCCGTTTCAGCCGGTACTTCGTCTCCCCCCCGCAGGAACTGGCCTTCACCGCCGGGGTGAACTTGGGGCCGGACGACCGTCTGATCCTGTACGGCCCTCCGCAACCCTCGTTGATTTTTTATGCAAAGCGGAAAGCCATCCTCATCAAGCCGGGAGAGGAGGCCAAGATGCAGCCGCACTTGACCCAGTCGGGACGGACCATGATCATGATGCCCGCCCACCTGAAGCCCCAGCTTCCGCCCGAAGCCAAGGGCTACCAGATCATTCTGGAACGGTACGGGTACAGTCTCCTGTCCAACGAACCGATGGTCAAAGGCCTCCCCGACAAGCCCCCGGTTCCGGTGCCCCGGTTCGGCCCGCACGGATAAGCTTCGCGATGGGAAGTCAAAGAAGGGGAAGAAGGCCCTGCACAATGTGGAGGAGGAGGGCCACGAGACCCACGCCGATCGTCACGCCGGTCTCCACCAAGAACCGCGGCTGACACCGAACTGGCTCACATTCCCGGACGGACAGGATGCTCCTGTCGGTCCGGCTCGCCCCCCATGCCACAAGTGCCAACATGGCCGCCGCCGAGACCAGCCAGAAGCCGGTGCTCAAGGCCAGCCCGGTCCCGAGCAGGAACCCGGACCAGGGACCGGCATCCAGGGATTGGCCGTCGAACGCCGCTCGCCAGCGCAGTCCGAGGCCGACGAGGATCGCGACAAGCCCAGCCCCTGTGAGCCACAGGGCCCCTTGGTGATCGGAGGAGGACTGCACCATGGGCCAGAACAGCGCAAAGACCGCCGACAGGGCCAGCGCCAGTCTCGTGAGCATCCGTGAGCAGACCGTGAGCCAGTCCAAATACGAATACGCCAGCAACGCCCCGATCAAAACTCCGATCACCGCTCCCGCCACCGCATCGGTCGGAAAGTGCGAGCCACGCCAGACGCGGCTGCAGGCGATGAGCGCCGCGACCAGGTAGCCCACCCAGCCGAGCCGGGGAAAATGGCGGGCCAGCACCGTGGCTATGGCGAAGGAAGCCGAGGCATGGCCGGAAGGAAATGAATCGAGTCCGCTGACCAAGGACGGCTCGAACTGAAATTCACCCTCCTGCGTCACACGCGGTCTGGGCCGGCCGATCGTATGCTTGAGCAGTTGGCTCACCAGGGCCGCTACGCCATGGGCCACCAGTCCCTGCAAGCCGGCATGGAAAAGAGTCGGCTGCATCCGCAGACGGCCGACGATGAGCAACGTCGCGCTGAACGCCACGAGGACCGCGCCGCTTCCAAATCGCGCCAGCAGATCGCCGCCTTGTTCAAGCCAGGGTTGATGGACGGAACGCATGAACCGGATCAACGGCATGTCGAGCTGATGCAAGCCCCAGAGGATGAGGGCCAGGGCCGCGCAAGAGAGGGCAAACGGAAGCCACGTGATGAGTGCTGGGTGAAGCGCGATGGGCCAAAAGGGACGACTCTTGACAGACCTCTCGCCCATCACCGATCACCCATCACCATTTTATTTACGGCACCCAATCCGCAACAAAGATATTGAACTCGCCGCGGGCGCCGGCCCCCCGGTCGGAGATCCAGACCAGCTGCGTGCCGTCCGGCGAGAACATCGGGAAGCTGTTGAAGCCGCCCGCGAAGGTCACTTGCTCCAAACCGGTCCCGTCCTCGCTGATGAGGTGGAGGTGGAACGTCGGCGGTCCTTTGGGCTGGTCGGCCATCGTCCCGTCCCGCCGCTCCTGCACATTGGACGAAAAGATGATCCGGCGTCCGTCCGGGTGAAAGAAGGGGGCGAAGTTGGACCCGCCGTTGGCCGTCACCGGCCGCTTGCCGGTTCCGTCGGCGTTCATGACGAAGATCTCCAGCTGACCCGGCTCGACCAGATTTTGCGCCAGCAGGGCCTTGTACTGGGCAACGGCCTCCGGCTCCTTGGGATGCGAGGCCCGGTAGACGATCCGTTTGCTGTCGGGCGAGAAGAATGCCCCCCCGTCATAGCCCAGTTCGTCGGTCAGACGCCGGACATGGGTGCCGTCCATATTCATGGCATAGAGGTCGAGATCCCCGTCCCGCACCGAGGTGAAGACGATCGTCTTGCCGTCCGGCGAGATCGTCGCCTCCGCGTCGTAGCCGGCCGTGGTCGTCATCCGATGGGGCTGCTGACCGTCCACCTTGAACGAAAAGATGTCGTAGTTGTCCAGCGCCCAGCGATACCGCCCGTCCATCTTGGGCTTGGGCGGACAGTTCGGCCCGGTCAGATGCGTGGAAGAAAAAAGAATCCGGCGATCCCCGGGGAAGAAATACCCGCAAGTCGTCGTCCCAAGCCCGGTGCTGACCCGCCTGATGGCCCGACTCTGCAGATCCAGCACGTACATTTGATAGCAGCCCAAGGGCGGCCCCTGTCTCGGCTGATCGATCTCCTGCGCCCCGTCCCCGTAATCCGTCGTGGACTGAAAGATCAACTTCGTGCCGTCGAAGGAGAAATAGGCCTCGGCATTCTTGTTGCCGAACGTCAGTTGTCGAATATTCGCCAAATGACGTTCTGATGGATCGGCCTTCACCGGCACCGGCCAGGATTCGGCCATCGCCGTTCCGGTCAGGATCGACAACGAGAGCGACAGGGCGGTCACCACATGATCACGGCATTTCAACGGGCACCTCCAGTTCGTCTTGCGCGGAGAAGAAATCCCCCCGCGTCACTACGGTCCCATCCCGGAACACCACATAACTCTGCCATCCGTAGAAAAATAGCAAGCGCGCGACCCTGGCCGCCGCCTGGGGCGACAGGCCGTAAAACAACGTCACGACGCTGCCCGGATGACCCAGACGCCGACAGGAGAGGAGCAGCGCCATCCCCGGCCCCTCGTAGGTGGCCCCGTCGAGCGTGAAGCGGTCGCGCTCCAACCGGACCCTCTCGCCGCAGGCCTGCCGCATGAGCGCCGCTCCTTCGTTGAGCGCCGGCCCCCCCAGAATAAGCAACGATCCCTCGGCCGGCGCCGGGTCCCGATCGGTGATCTGCGTCATGGCCGGTTCACGGGCGGCTACCTGCCGGCCCAACTCCCGATAGGGGGCCGTCTCCGTCGCGGGCTCGGCAGCCGGCAGCACCACGGTCCGGTTCCGGTCGGTCACGTAGAGATTGAGCATCGGGGGGAGCTGCTCCCTGGGCAGGCGCCGGAACGTGTCGAAATCCGGGTCGAGACGAAGACGGGTCGGCGCGCCCGGCACGGAGAGGCTCAGGATCTGCTCGGCGGCGGACACCTCCAGCCGGGTCTCGTGGTTTCGCCCTCCCGCCAAATCCGCCACGAGCCGGAGATTGAGCCGGTACGGCTCCCCGCTTTGGACGATCCGAACGGTGAGCAGGAGACCGGATTCCGGATCGGCCGCGGGAAATCGGTCGGTTCGGGCAGCCGCAATCGTCACCAGCGGCGCGCCGGATCGTTCGACCCATTGGGCGAAAAACCAGCGCAGATCCTTCCCGCTTGCCGCGGCGAAGACCTGCTCCAGGTCGGCCCATCCGGCGTAGGTCCCGCCGTAGCCGGCCACCAGCCGGCGGATTGCCGTCCAAAAGATTGCGTCGCCCAGCTCCCGGCGGAGCTGGTGAAAGATCATCGCGGTCTTTTGATACCCGATGGCGTTGTCCTTCTGGTCGGTCTTCTGCCGAAAGGCCGTCACGGGATAGTCCTCCCCGGGCCGCACGTAGACCGCATAGCTCAACAGCATCAAGCGACGCTGGTCTCGGGCCTGGTCCGGTTTGCCGGTCAATTCGTCGTAATAGTAATTGGCCAGATAGGTGGTCAGGCCCTCCACCCAATTGCCCTGCTCCCTCCGGTTCAACACCCAGTTGCCGATCCAGGAGTGGACGATCTCGTGCCCAAGGGCATAGGGCTGGACATAGTGCCGCTTCACTACGCCGCTGCCCAACAGGGTAAACGAGGGCATGCCCAACCCGCTGGCAAAAAAATTCTCGACCACGGCGAACTTCGGAAAGGGATAGGGGCCCAACAGACGACTATAGGCCTCGAGGTAGCGGACGGTCGCGTCCAGATACTCCTCGGCCAGCTGGGCCTCTTCGGGGAACAGATAGGTCGCCACGTCCACCGTTCGCCCGGCCGGAGCCTTCCACGCCCGATGGGCCTGCACGAAACGGTTCGCGACCAGCGACAGCGCTTCGGTCTTCGCGGCTACCTCCCAATCCTCGGCAACGTAACCGTTCTGGACCCGCCGCGCGACCTGCAGACCATGCGTCACCGCCGACCAGCCTTCGGGCAGCGTGACATGCACCGCGAAGGTCGGCAGCGAACCCTCGATATCCGGATACCAGTGGGTCTCGCCGCTCAGGTAAACGCCCTCACCTCCGATATGGCCTCCCGTCTCGCTGGGCGTCACGAACCGGAGCTGGCGAGATTCGCGGGGCAGATCGTCGAACAGACCTTCGTACCGGACTTCCAGTTTCAGCTCCCTCTGTTCCACCACGGGGGCAGCCAGGGGGACCGTCACCTGCTGCAGCCGATCCCGTCCGGCCTGCCCCTCTCCGGCCAGTGGTTGAACGGCCCAGCGGAGCGGCCGCCCTTCATGCATCACCGCGGTCATGCGCAAGGCAGGATTGAGCGACCAGGAGAGAGAAGGCGGAGCGCCTGCCGGGACCGTGACGGTCATCCGGTCGGTCGCGCGCAGCCGATGTTGCTCCGGCGCCAACTCGACGGAGAGGTCATGATGCAGGATATCCGCCGAACGAGCGGCCCCCTCGGCTATCGCCCCGCCGGCCAAGGCCAGCCCGTCCGCCAGGAGCAGTGCCGCAACGATCACGAGAGTCGCCTGTGCCATGCTGTTCCGCAATACTCGCACCGTCGGACTGATGTCGGGAGAGCACACCTGGATGTCAGGAGGTCGCGACCAAGGCCTCCACGAACTCTTCGGCGTGAAAATCCTGTAGGTCCTCGATCCCCTCCCCCACGCCGATGAGGCGGACCGGAATCTTCAGTTCATCGGCGATCGCGATCACAATCCCGCCGCGAGCGGTCCCGTCCAGTTTGGTCACGGCCAGCCCGGTCACCCCCACCGATTCATGGAATTGCCGGGCCTGGGACAGCGCATTCTGACCCGCCGTCCCGTCCAGCACCAGCAGCACCTCGTGCGGCGCGCCCGGCAGTTCGCGGGCCAGGACCCGCTTCATTTTTTTCAGCTCGTCCATCAGGTTCGACTTGGTGTGGAGCCGGCCGGCCGTGTCGATCAGCAGCACGTCGGCGTTCCGAGCCTTCGCCGCAGCCAACCCGTCGAACACCACGGCGGAGGGGTCGGAGCCGTGCTGATGCCGCACGACATCCACGCCGGTCCGCCCGCCCCAAACCGCCAGTTGCTCGATCGCCGCGGCGCGAAACGTGTCCGCCGCCACCAAGAGGGGCCTGTGCCCCGCCGCCTTCAATCGCTGCGCCAGCTTGGCTACCGTGGTGGTCTTGCCCACCCCGTTAACCCCCACCGCCAGCAGGACGTACGGCTTGGGCCCCTGCCGAACCAAGGCTTCGAGCGGCCGGCCCTCGCAACGCTGCAAGGTTTCCAGCAGCGTGCCCTTCAACACAGCCAGGATCTGGCTTTCACCGGGCCCCGAAGAGGCGAGGCGCCCCCGTTCCGCCTGCAGCCGCTCGATCAGCCGCGTGACCGTATGCACGCCCAGATCAGCCGCGATCAGGGTCTCTTCCAATTCTTCCAGCACCGCCGGGTCCAGGCCGCGGCTGACCAGCCGCACAAGCGAGTCCTTCACCCGTTCCCTGGTCTTAGCCAATCCTTCGCTGAGCCGCGCGAGCCATCCCATAGAATCGTCGCCCGATTACCCTCTCAACTTTACCAACGCCGGCACGGGGCTGACGGCCCGCAAAACGGCCCGCTCCTTCCGCTGCATACGTTGGGCTTCGCGTGAGTTTCGTTCATGGTCGTACCCGAAGAGATGGAGCATCCCGTGGATGAGCAGCGTGGCGAGTTCATGATGCAACGGGAGGCCGCGCGCGCGCGCTTGGCGGGCCGCTTGCGGGAGCGAGATCACCACGTCGCCGAGCATGGAGGACGTGAAACGTGAAGCGTGAGGCGTGAAGCGCGTTCGGATATGCCGCATCGGGAAGGCCAGCACGTCGGTGGTGGCATCCTTGCGGCGATACTGCCGGTTGAGGCGGCGCATGGACGCATCGCCGATGAACGACAGGCTCACGTCTGCCTGAGCCTCGCCCGTCGCGCCCAAAATACGCTGCGCCAACCGTTCGATTTCGGCGCGGCGCAGCGGGATGCGCCGCACCGAACAACGCACCGTCACCGGCATCAGTGAGGCTGCTCCCCGTTGCCGGCCCGGCCGCGCGGCCCGCGGAGAGGTCCCCGGGCTGATCCACGCCCGAACTTGTCGTCCCGGCCCCCGCCGTGCCGGATCGGACTGTGCCGGTCGTAGGCCTCGATAATTTCCTGCACCAGACGATGGCGCACGACGTCCCGCTGGTCGAAGTAGACGAAATGAATGCCGGGAATCTCCTGAAGAATCTCCCGCGCTTCGATCAGGCCGGACACCCGATCGGACGGCAGGTCCACTTGCGTAATGTCGCCGGTCACGACCGCCTTGGAATTGAACCCCAGCCGGGTCAGGAACATCTTCATCTGTTCGGCGGTCGCATTCTGCGCCTCGTCCAGGATCACGAACGAATCGTTGAGCGTGCGACCGCGCATGAAGGCCAGCGGGGCAATCTCGATCTCGCCCCGTTCGACCAGCCGGTTGGCCCGCTCCATGTCCATCATGTCGTAGAGGGCGTCGTAGAGAGGCCGCAGGTAGGGATTCACCTTGGCATACATGTCGCCGGGCAGGAACCCCAGCTTCTCCCCCGCCTCCACCGCCGGCCGGGCCAGGATGATGCGGCTGACCTCCTTGCGCGTCAGCGCGGCCACCGACATGGCCATGGCCAAATAGGTTTTTCCGGTCCCGGCCGGACCGATGCCGATGACGATGTCGTAGGTCTGAATCGCCTCCAGGTAGGCTTTTTGCGCCGCCGACTTGGGCGCGACAAAGCGTTTGGCGGTGGCGATGGGAACGGAGCTGAGGAGCAGCTCCTTGAGCGGGGCCTCCCCCGGTCCGCGCGACGCCTTGAGGGCCACGGCCACGTCCTCGGCTTTGAGCTCATAGCCCTCGGCGGTCAACGCCGCCAGCTCGATCACGAGGCGTTCGGCTTTTCGGACCGCTTCCTGGGAGCCGGTCAGAATCAGCTCGTCGCCTCGGGCCGACAGCTGCACCCCCAGATCGCTTTCGATCATCCTCAAGTGCAGATCGCGCGAACCGAACAGGCTGGCGGTATTGGTGCCTTCTCGCAGTTTGAGCTTACGCATGCGGACTCGGTTGCGGAATCCTCCGACAGCGTCGATTCATTGAACCAATAAGCCAATCCTACGAGCCTACGGGCTGCATTCTAGCAGAGGGTCGAAGAGGGAGACAAGGCGGACTAGCCCACATTATTCATGAGGGTTCGTAATGAAACCGCTGAGGCGCCTGGCGAGACGAGCGCGTGGAGCCGCAAGGAAGGGAGGCATCCTTCAACAGGATGTTGACCGACCGAGCGGCGAGCCCGCCCGCCTGGCCGCGTCAAGTCAGCGGCCAGGCTTGTCGCAGCGGCGTATCGGCGGTTGGAATAGAAGCTTTCATGAATAATGCGGGCTAAGAGGCGGGACTCATGTCCAGTTCGAATTCCTGAAACCCCTGGCCTTCGTGATTGTCGCGCACCACCACGCGGACCCGCTGCATGCCCTTGGTCCCGTTGGCTCCGTATTGCATGCCTTGCTCTCCCCATTGGTGCATGCCCATCACGCCGACCACCGCAAAGGCCAGAATCACCATCGCCAGCATCACCTCGATTAGGCTGAACCCTCTTTCGTCCATTCCCGTCATCGTCACGCCCCTTACAGGAGCGACACCCGTCCCGTCAGGCTCACGGTGAGATGCCACCGCTCCATCTGCCTGTTGCGAAAGATGATGGTCGTGGGGGTCGCCGCCCGCCCGCTGGGATAAAACACCAAGGACGGGCCGTTGGACAGGCGCTCGAATACGATGCCCTTCCCTTGGTAGTCATATTGCCGGATCGTTTCGTTCGGCCGATCCGCCGGTTCCGTCCGGATCTGCATCCGCTCGGGCTCGAAGACGACCCGCACCCGCTCCCGCCGCACCAACGCCAATTAACGTGCCGCGCGCAGTTCCGCCGCCAGCTCAGTCGCCACGGCCTTGCCCTGGTAGCGAGCCGCGGCCGCCACCGCACTGACTCCGACGAGGCCCGCCAGCAATCCAGCCAGCCCGAGGACCACAATCAGTTCAACCAGGCTGACTCCTCGTTCGTTTCTCGCCATGGCATCCTCCTCGATTTGGGCTCTTCGCTTCCCTGCCGAACCTGCCGGAGTCCATTCCAAAACTCGTGCCGGAACGGGACCTGTGGAGGAGGTCTGCAGGAGGATCAGCCGGAAAGTCCGGCAAGAGCCAGGATTAACTGATGCTTGTATAAAATTCTGAGGATTGGTGAAACGGTTGATGCCCACGGAACGGCTGCGCCAAAGGTCCGTTGGACCTCGGTCCGAATGGCCGATCGGATACCGGACCCGTTCTGGTTGGATACAGGGGGAAAGTACTCAGCGGGCACGGGATTTCGAGCGCCTAGCGTGCGCCAATCAGCACCGTTTCATACCAGGCGAAAATATCCTGGTGAAAGAACAGGGCAACCAACGCGCCGAAGGCCAGGAAGGGGCCGAAGGGAATATAGTGATCGCGCCGGAGGAGTTTGAACGAGAGCAGGCTGATCCCCACCAGTGAGCCGGTCATGGCCCCCACCATAATGGTCAGGAGCGTCGGCTTCCAGCCCAGAAAAGCGCCGACCATGGCCAACAGCTTGATATCGCCCCCTCCCATCCCTTCCTTTCCGAAGAGATAGGGACTGCCCCAGGCTATGAACCACAAGAGGCCTCCGCCCACCAGCAGGCCAAGAACCGAGTCGAGCAAACTGATCGGGAGGATCGTGGCCGCCAGGACAAGCCCCACCGAAATCCCGGGCAAGGTAATCGCATCCGGAATGATCTGGTGGGTCAGATCGATGCCGGTGATCACCAGCAACGCGGAAAACAGCAACGCGTAAGCCGCCGCAGGCCACCCGGCGCCAAACCCCCAGAGGATCAACCCGTAGCCGGCCGCATTCGCCGCCTCAATGGCGGGATACCGAAGCGAGATCGGCTCGCGGCAGGCCCGGCACCGTCCCCCGAGGATAAGAAAGCTGAGGATCGGAAGATTATCGTAGGGAGCGATCGGCGCGGCACAGGCCGGACAGTGGGAGGAGGGCCAGACAACCGATTCATGACGCGGGAGTCGGTGGATGCAGACATTCAAAAAACTGCCGACCAGCGCCCCGAACAGGTAGACCGTGACGTAGAGAAACAGGGGTGAGCCCATAGGTTATGGTATCCCAATTGACCGGCGTCGAGCCGTCCGCTCGCGATCCGCAGCCTGCCGCATCCGACGACAGAGTCGGGAACGGACCGTGGACCGCGTCTCGAGAACGGTATTTCTATTTACAAGCCGACCCTCTCCTGTTACTATTGCGTACGCGTTTTGTCCTGTCGATTGTTCGTTACTTTTATCCTCATCGATCAGGTTTGGCTCGGAAGGAGGAGCTGGCGGCAATGGGAACCAAGAAGTCGACCACGACCAAACGCCCGAAGAAACGGAAGCCCCAAGCGGCTCCTCCCGTCACGCGCAAACGTCCCGAGAGCCTGACCGGTCGGGAGCACGAGATCCTTCAGCTCATTTGGACCGGTTTGAAAAACAAGGAAATCGGACAGCGCCTCAAGATCAGCGTGAAGACCGTGGAAGCTCATCGCGCCAACATGATGAAAAAGGTGCGCGTCTCCAACACCGCCCAGTTGCTGAAGGCGGCCATCCAGGGAGGCATGATCAAGCTCCGCTAGGCCCCGTCGACGATCCGCGCCGCTCTCCGCGTTGCCGCACCGCTTCATACAAGACAATGGCCGCCGCAGCCGAGACGTTCAACGAGGCGACGCGGCCTCGCATCGGGATCGTGGCCCGATCGTCGCAATGTTCCAGCACCCCGGGACGCACCCCCTTGCCCTCTCCCCCCAACACCAACGCTACGGGCCCTCGGAAGTCCAGACCCGTGTAGGACTTGGAGGCGCGAGGATCCAGCGCATAGACCCAGACGCCCTCCACCTTGAGCGCCTCGAGCAATTGACTGACGTTGCCTGACCGGCCGACCCGCAGATGTTCCAGCGCGCCGGCCGAGACTTTCGCCACCGTTCCTGTGAGCCCAACCGAGCGGCGTTCCGGAAGAAAGACCCCATGCACGCCGGCGCCCTCCGCCGTCCGCAGGATCGCGCCCAGGTTGTGCGGATCCTCGATCCCATCCAGAACCACCAGAAAGGGTGGTTCGCCCCGCTGCCGCGCATGATCCAGAATATCCGCTTGGTCCGTATAGGCCTTTGCCGCGACGAGGCCGACTGCCCCTTGATGCCTCCCGTCCGGCACCAGACGGTCCAGGACCGGGCGCGGTTCGACATGGACGGGAATCCCTGAGCTACGGGCCAACCCGACCAGCTCGGCGAATTGCCGGTCCTGCTGCACAACCACCAGCCGGATCAGCGGCCTGGTCTTGGCCCGGAGCGCCTCCCGGACCGCATGCAGCCCGAAAATGATTTCGCCGGGCTCACCGCTTCCAACGGGTCGTGCCATCGGGCCGGTCCTCGATGATAATGTCGTTCGATTTCAGAAACTCCCGAACCTCATCGGCTTTCTTGAAATCTTTTCGTCGGCGGGCTTCATTGCGCTCTTTTATTTTTGACTCAACTTCCGCGTCTGTTAGGCCACTTATGCCGACATCGGAGAGATCGACGATGAATCGCCATTTCTCCAATTGGAACAGCCCCAGAACGGTACCGAGAGAACGGAACAGCTCACGAGCCCGCTCCCTTGATTTTTTTGAGAGGTCTATTTCCAAAAACTTATTCACTTCACCCCGAAACCTCTGCAATTCGGCAATAGCTACAGGGGTATTGAAGTCGTCGTTCATTGCTTGCTCGAAAGCCAAGCGGGTTTGTTCGATGGCAGCTGTCAGGTTTTCGTTAACCGGGCCTTCCATCTTGGTCGCTTCCTTGAGACGGTTGAACAGATCGTAAAATCCATCCAACGCATACTTGGCCTCTCGGAGCGCCTGATCGGAAAAATCCAACGGGCTGCGATAATGGTTCGTCAGCAGAAAATAGCGAAGAATCTCGCCCGTGATCTCCTCCTGAGGCCGCCATTCCGACTTCTCAAAGATCTCCCGGATCGTGAAGAAGTTGCCCAGCGACTTGGATATTTTCTCCTGATTAATCTGCACGAAGCCGTTGTGCAGCCAGTAGCGCGCGAATTCTTTGCCGGTGGCGCCACAGGACTGCGCGATCTCGTTTTCGTGATGGGGGAAAATCAGGTCCATCCCGCCGCCGTGGATGTCGAAGGTCTCGCCGAGGTGTTTGATGGCCATGGCCGAACATTCGATGTGCCAGCCGGGCCGACCGGGGCCCCAGGGGCTGGGCCATGAGGGCTCGCCCGGCTTCGCGCCCTTCCAGAGGGCGAAGTCCATCGGATGACGCTTGCGCTCATCCACCTCGACCCGGGCGCCGGCCTGCATGTCGTCCAATTTTCGCTTCGAGAGCCGGCCATACGCCCCATACCGGTCGACCTGAAAATACACGTCCCCGTTCACTTGATAGGCCATGCCTTTTTGGATCAGAGCCTGGACCAGCCCGACGATCTCGGCCATATGTTCCGTGGCCTTCGGCTCGACGGTCGCCGGCTTGATGCCAAGCCGCCCCATGTCGCGGGAATAGGCATCGATGTACGTCGCCGTTATTTCCTGCCAGGGTTTGCCGAGTTCATTGGCTCGCTTGATGATCTTGTCGTCCACATCCGTGAAGTTTTTCACGAACGTGACGGAGAATCCGCTGTGTTCGAGGTAGCGTCGAACCACGTCGAAAACGAGCGCGCTGCGCGCGTGGCCGAGGTGACATTCGTCGTAGACCGTCACGCCACAGACATACATCCGGACAGTGCCGGGTACGAGCGGCTCGAAGGCCTCCTTCTTGCCCGAGAGCGTGTTGTAGACCTTCAGCACCGGTCCCTGCCCCGCAACGCAACCTTGACGCCGGCGCCTTTCTTGACGGCCCCTTTCGGACCGGTTCGGCGCGTCAACAGAGGCTCCCACTGGCGGAGTTGCTCGAGCGCTCCGTAGTTGGTAATGTCCAGATGAATGGGCGTGACCGACACGAATCCCCGCCGCACGGCCTCATGGTCTGCGTCTTTCCGGCGCTCCCAGGAGACCCTGGTCCCGGCGATCCAATAGTACTTCCGCCCATGCGGGTCCACTTTCTCGACGATGGGGTCGTGAAACCAGCGGCGGCTGAGCGACGTGACCTTAACGCCCTTGACCTGGCTCTTCGGACGATCCGGCACGTTCACATTCACCAGCGTTTCGGCCGGCAGCCCATAAATCAGGACGACTCGGGCCACGCGCACCGCATAGGCTGCGGCAACGTCGAAACGAAAGGTCCCGCCGCCCCGCCAGGATTCCTGCGATACCGCGATCGAGGGAATGCCCAGGATGGTCCCCTCCAACGCCGCCGACACGGTGCCCGAATAGGTCACGTCATCGCCGAGATTCACGCCGCGGTTGATGCCGGAGACGATCAGGGCCGGCTGCGCCGGCAGGACTTTTTTAAGCGCCAGGTTCACGCAATCGCTGGGCGTACCGTTCACGGAGAAGACGTGCCGATGCAATCGGTTCAAGCGCAGCGGCTTGTGCAAGGTCAGTGCATGAGCCACGGCTGTCCGCTCCCGATCCGGCGCCACCACCCAGACATCCCCCAGGACGCGCAGGGCCTGGGCCAAGGCATGCAGGCCCGGGGAGTCGATGCCATCGTCGTTAGTGACCAGAATTTTCATCATGCGCTATTGCCGCTGCCCGGCCGGGAACAAAAAAAGCTGCGCGGAGCAGCTTTCATGCGACGGAAATTATAAGCGACACGTTATGAGCTATGAGCGACCGCCGTCAGGAACTCATACCTCGTCACCGTGTTTCGGTATGGTCGGGGCGGCGGGATTTGAACCCACGACCTCTCGCACCCCAAGCGAGTGCGCTACCAGTCTGCGCTACGCCCCGACTCATCCGTTGTCAATTCGCCGCGCCAGCCGAGGCGACGATAGCTGCGATGGCCGAAATCCGGTCACATTATCGATCGTAGGAATCCATGATTCTGAGGATGGCCTGCAGATTGCCTTTCAAACGCTTGGCCACCTCACGGGGAGAGACCGGTTGCCCTCCACGTCGCCCCCGCCGCCCCCAGAATCGCTTCACGCCCTCAATCGTATGCCCCTCTTCATACAGCAGGCGCTTGATCTCCAGGACAGTCTCGATATCACGCTGCACATAGAGACGCTGCCGGCCTCGGCTTTTCTTGGGCTTGAGAAAACCGAACTGGGATTCCCAGAAGCGTAAAACATAGGCCGGAAGCTTGGCGATCTCACTGACCTCTCCGATCTTGTAGAAGAGCTTACTGCCAAGCCTCGGCTCAGCCGCCATCAACGACCCTCTTGTCGCCCGTGCAACCGGCGGCCCGGCGAACAGGGGTTCCGCCTTCAAGAATGGTTCACGTACTTCTTAAACACTTGGCTGGGCCGGAACGTGACGACGCGGCGCGGCGTGATGCCGATCTCTTCGCCGGTCCTGGGGTTCCGACCTTTCCTGGCCCCCTTGCTCCGCACCACAAAATTGCCGAATCCGGCGATCTTGACCGATTCGCCCTTGTGAAGAACTTCCTTGAGCAGATTCAGGATGAACTCGACGATGTCCGCCGCTTCTTTCTTGGAGACCCCAACCTTCTCGTAGATCTCTTTGGCGATATCAGCCTTTCTCATGCCTTCCCCCTGGGCAACGCTCCGAATCTCCACCTAGGTGCGCGTTCTTGTCGTCCGGACTACTGCGTTAAATTTTCCCCATAAATTACGTGAGGTTACCTCAAGTGTCAAGCGAATTCCTGGATAGGTTATTTCCCCGGAATGTTCTGCGCGGCGGCCACCGGTCAAGGCTCATGCGGCATCAACTTGTACTCGATACTGTCCGCCAAAGCCTGCCAGCTGGCCTCCATGATGTTTTCCGAGACGCCGACCGTGCCCCATTTTTCCTTGTGGTCGCCGGACTCGAGCAACACCCGAACTTTGGCCGCCGTGCCTTGAGTGGCCGCCAGCACCCGCACTTTATAATCCAGCAGTTTGACCTCGGCCAGTTGGGGATAGAATTTTTCGAGCGCCTTGCGGAGCGCGTGGTCCAGCGCGTTGACCGGCCCGGCGCCGACCGCAGCCGTATGCTCGATCACATCCCCGACCTTCACCATGACGGTGGCCTCCGAGATGGACGGCTCCTTGGCATGGCGCTTTTCCACAATGATACGGAACCCCAGCAATTCGAACGAGGGCTTGTGCTTGCCGACTGCCTTGCGCAGCAACAACTCGAACGATCCCTCGGCGCCTTCGAACTGGTAGCCCTCGCTTTCCAAATCCTTCAGGGTCGCCACCAGTTCCTGCAGCTTGGGATTGTCCTTCGAGAGCTTGAGGCCGTAGTCTTCCGCCTTGCCAACCAGGCCGCTGCGGCCCGAGTAGTCGGACACAAGCATGCGCTGGCGATTCCCGACCTTCTCGGGAATGATGTGCTCGTAGGTGGCCGGGTTTTTCTGCACGGCGTGGATGTGCACGCCGCCCTTGTGAGCGAAGGCAGCGTCCCCGACATACGGCTGGTGTTTGTTCGGCATGAGGTTCGCGATCTCGGAAACGAACCCGGACACCTCGCGCAAATGCCGCAAGCGCTTCTCTCCCAGCACCGACCGTTTCATCTTCAGTTCCAGGTTGGGGACGATCGAACAGAGGTTTGCGTTGCCGCATCGTTCACCGATCCCGTTGATCGTGCCCTGTACCTGGACGATGCCGGCTTCGATGGCGACCAGCGAGTTGGCTACCGCCATCTCGGTGTCGTTGTGCGCATGGATGCCGAGCGACACCGCGCAGTGTTGCTTGACCGCTTTGCAGATGTCCTTGATCTCCCACGGCATCGTGCCGCCATTCGTATCGCAGAGGATCACGCGTTCGGCTCCCGCCTCCACTGCGCGGCGCAATGTCTCGAGGGCATAGTCGGGATCGGCTTTGTAGCCGTCGAAGAAATGTTCCGCGTCGTAGAAGACCCGCCGCCTCTTGTCCTTCAAATACGCGATCGAGTCCCCGATGAGTTCCAGATTCTTGGCCAGCGTGATGCCGAGCGCGTCCGTCACGTGCAGGTTCCAGCTCTTGCCGAACAACGTGATCGTCTCGGTCTCCGCCGCCAGCAGCGCCTGGAGGTTGGGGTCCTTCTGCACCGGATTGCTGGCCTTGCGGGTCGCGCCGAAGGCCACCACCGTCGCATGCTTGAAGGGCATGGTCTTGATGATCCGGAAGAATTCGATGTCCTTCGGGTTGGCGCCCGGCCAGCCGCCTTCGATATAGTGCACCCCCAATTCGTCGAGCTTCTGCGCCACGCGGACCTTGTCGTCCACGGAGAAGCTGACGTCCTCCGCCTGCGCCCCGTCGCGCAGAGTTGTGTCGTAGACTTCCAGATGCGGCTCGGATTTATTTCCGTCTCTCACTCCGCCCTCACGCTGCCGGTGACTGATCCAGGCCGAACGCCCCGTGGAGGGTGCGCATGGCCAGTTCCAGGTACTTTTCCTCGATCACACAGGAGATCTTGATCTCGCTGGTGCTGATCATCATGATGTTGATCCCCTCCTTGGAGAGGACCTCGAACATCCGCGCCGCCACGCCGGAGTGGGACCGCATCCCGACCCCGACCAGCGACACCTTGGCGATCGCCTCGGTGACCGCCACGGATTTGGCCTCGATCTCCTTGGCGATGCGCTGCATCAGGCCGACCGCCTTGCCCAAGTCCGCGCGAGGCACCGTGAACGAAATGTCGGTGAGCGAGGCCTGGCTCACGTTCTGAATGATCATGTCCACGATGATGTTGGCCTCGGCCACCGGCCCGAAAATCCTGGCCGCCACGCCGGGACGATCCGGAACCCCGATGATCGTGATCTTGGCTTGGTTCCGATCGCCGGACACGCCGGAGACCGCCACTCGCTCCATATCGGTATCTTCGGTAACCACAAGCGTTCCCTGCCCCTCCTTGAAACTGGATTTCACTTCCAGCGGCACCCCGTGCTTGGCCGCGAATTCCACCGACCGGCTCTGCAGCACCTTGGCGCCCAGGCTGGCCAGTTCGAGCATCTCTTCGTAGGACACCCGGTCCAGACGCCGGGCCGAAGGGACGATGTTGGGATCGGCCGTGTAGACCCCGTCCACGTCGGTATAGATGACGCAACGATCCGCCTTGAGCGCCGCCGCCAGCGCGACCGCGGTCAGGTCCGACCCGCCGCGCCCCAGGGTCGTCACGTCGTTCCGCTCGTTGATCCCCTGGAATCCCGCCACGACCGGGATGATTCCCTCGGCCAAGGCTTCCCTGATCCGCTCCGCCGTCACCCGCGCGATCCGCGCCTTGGTGTGGCTGCTGTCCGTGATGATCCCTACCTGGCGGCCGGTAAACGACTGCGCGTTGATTCCGCGCCCGCGCAGATCCATCGCCAGCAGCGCAATGGTTACCCGCTCGCCCGTGGACAACAACATGTCCAATTCACGTTCGTCCGGCGAGGCGGTCACCTCGTGGGCCAGCCGCAACAGCCGGTCGGTCTCTCCGCTCATGGCGGACAAGACCACCACCAGGTCATGCCCGGCCTTCTTGGCGTCCGCCACGCGGTCGGCCACGCGATGGATGCGCTCGACGGTACCGACGGACGTGCCGCCGTATTTCTGGACGATCAGGGACACCGGGCTGCCTTCCTTCCTCAGCCCTTGTTGAACAGCCAGCTCATCAGCCGCGACGCGGGCTTCGTTCCGCCCCCTGCCGCTTCGGCCTCGACTTCATTGAAGCCTCCCGTGGCGCGCCCTTTGGAGCCGGTCCCGTCGAACAGGACATAGGGGGCGAGCGGAAGGCTGGCTTGACCCCGCTCGGCCACGACATGGTCGCAGATCAGCGCCACCCGGTGGGGGCCCAGCTTGGCCAGCCCATCCAGGATCGGACCCACGGTTTTCCGGTCGAACGCCTCCAGCAAATTCACCTTGGCCTTGGCATCGGCCCCGCGCGCCACCTCGCCCGGCACCTTCACGTGTACGTAGACGAAATCTTTCTGGCCTAACTCGCCCAGCGCAGCCTTGGCCAGCCCTTCAAAATCAGGGCCTTCCCCGCCCGGAAGATCGGCAGGATTGACCACCTCGAATCCCGCGCAAATCCCGATCCCGCGGAGCAGCTCCCTGGCCGACACGACCGATCCTGTCTTCTGGTACTTGTCGGTCAGCTTCGGCAACAGCGTCGCCTTGCCTTGCCCCCAGAGCCACAGACAGTTGGCCGGTTTCTGGCCCGCCTCCCGCCGTTGGTCGTTCACCGGATGATCCTGCAGGATGAGCAACGACGCTTCCATCACTTGCTTCAAAATATCGGCTCCGTCTCCGGCCGGAAGGAAGGCTCCGATCGGTTGGCCGACCGCGGCGCGCGGGTCGTGCGTGATCGCCCGCGCCTTGCCTCCGACCCAGACCAACAGGTGCCGATGGTCCGAGCCCGGGTAGAATTGAATCGTCTCGGACCCGAGCTGCTCATTGACCGACTCGAGCAATTCCCGCGCCTCCTCGATGCCGATCCCGCCCGCCGCCGCATCATCGAGCACGACCTGCGGCCCGAGCTTCTTGATCTCATCGGTGGCGGCCTTCCCTTTGGGCGTGCCCGGACGGAGCGTCACCATACTGCAGCGGAACGCCACGTCTTGTTCTCCCAGCGCCACTCCCTGGCTCGCCGCCTCATAGGGCGCCGGCCCGCCCGGATACTTGCGCAGGTCGTACCCGAAAATCGCCAACTGCCTGACGGTTCCGCTCGGCGCCAGCCCTTCCGGCAGCATCGCGATCAGCCCCAGCTCCCCCTTGCGAGCCAACTCGTCCATGCGCGGCGTGGCCGCTGCCTGCAACGGAGTCTTTCCCCCGAGGTCCGGATGGGACGTCCCCGCCATCCGCTCGCCATGCAGAATCACGTATTTCACAGGCAACCTTCCCTCTCTGATCTCATGCCACCCTCACCATGACCGGCCTTCATTACAGGTTCAGCAGACGGACCACTTCATCCCGACTGGCCTTGATCGTGCGGGGCTGGCGCGACACGCTGATGGCCGTGTCCGCATCCTTCAGCCCATGCCCAGTCAACGTGCACACGACCCGGTCCCCTTCTTTCAGCTCCCCCTTGCCGTTCAGCTTGATCACGCCCGCGACGGACGCAGCCGAAGCCGGCTCACAGAAGACCCCTTCTTCCGCCGCCACCATGCCATAGGCCTTGAGGATTTCCTCGTCCGTCACCAGGTCGATGCCACCCCGCGACTCCTCCACCGCCTGCAGCGCTCCTTTCCAGCTCGCCGGATTGCCGATCCGGATCGCCGTGGCCACCGTCTGGGGGTCCTCGACGACACGACCCAGCACGATCGGCGCGGCGCCGGCGGCCTGAAAACCCATCATTCTCGGCGCTTGGGCAATCTGGCCGGCGCTCCGGTACTCCTTGTAGCCTTTCCAATAGGCGGTGATGTTGCCGGCGTTGCCCACGGGCAGAACATGGACCGTCGGCGCCCCGCCCAACTGATCGCAGACTTCCATTGCCGCCGTCTTCTGTCCTTCAATGCGGAAGGGATTGATCGAGTTGACCAGCTCGATTGGGTGCGTCGCGGCCACGTCCTTGACGATGGCCAGGGCCTGGTCGAAATTTCCTTCGATCTGGATGACCGTGGCCTGGTGCATCATCGCCTGCGACAGTTTCCCCAGCGCGATCTTGCCGGCGGGGATCAAGACATAAACCGCCAGGCCGGCGCGGGCTCCGTAGGCGGCGGCGGACGCGGACGTATTGCCCGTCGAGGCGCAGATGACCGCGCGGACCCCCGCTTCCAGCGCCTTGGAAATCGCCAGGGTCATCCCCCGGTCCTTGAACGACCCGGTGGGATTCGCGCCTTCAAACTTGAGATACAGCTCGATCCGCGGATTGATCCTGGCGGCCAGACGCTTGGCCGCGATCAGGGGCGTGTTCCCCTCGCCCAGGGTTACGATGGGCGTCGTCTCCGTGACCGGCAAAAACTTCCGGTACTCCTCGATCACCCCACGCCAGGGTCTCATGACCGACCTCGGCGGGAATGGGGCGAATCTGGATGGAGCTGACAGAAAGGGGCTTGCATGGATTACTAGTCATGCCCCTCGACACGAATCAACATGGTGGGCTCCGAAATGAACGCCATGCGATCGATCTCGCGCAGGGCCGCCTGCACATGCCGCTCCGCCGCCGTATGGGTCATGATCACGACCGGCACGGTCTGCCCTTCTTTCCGTCCCTTCTGCAGCACGGAGGAAATGCTGATCCCCTGCTGCCCCAAGACCCCGGCGATCTGAGAGAGCACCCCGGGTCGATCCAGGACCATGAAGCGCAGGTAATAGAGGCTCGTGATGTCCTCGATCGGACGCAGGCGCAGCGGGCGGCGCTGATCCCGTTGAAACGAGGCAGGCGGCACCCGACCGGACGCATTGCGCAGCAGATTCCGCGCGATGTCGATGACGTCGCTGACCACCGCGCTGCCGGTGGGCATCGACCCGGCCCCCTGTCCATAGAGCACCACGTCGTTCACGGCGTCGCCGACGAGCTGGATGGCATTGTAAACGCCATCCACCCGGGCAATCGGCGAGTCCGAAGGGATCATCGTCGGATGGACCCGGGCTTCGATCTCGCCCTCTTGGTCGCCTCGCAGGAATTTGGCGATGCCTAGCAGCTTGATCGTGTAACCGAACTCTTTCGCATAGGCGATGTCGAGCGGGGTGATCCTGGTGATCCCTTCCACGAACAGATCCTTGAAGTTGACCGGGGTGCCGTAGGCCAGGCTCACCATGATGGCCAGCTTGTGGGCGCTGTCGGTGCCCGCCACATCGAACGTGGGATCGGCCTCCGCATACCCGGCTCGCTGCGCCTCCGCCAGAACCTCCTGGAACCCGTGGCCCTCCTTCGTCATCCGGCTCAGGATATAGTTGGACGTCCCGTTGATGATGCCGTAAATGGACAGGATCGTATTGGCGGCCAGCCCTTCGGTCAGGGCGCGGATCACGGGAATGCCCCCCCCTACGCTCGCCTCAAACCCCAGGTCCACACCGTGCCGGGCCGCCGCCTCGAAGATCTCTTCTCCGTGGACGGCCAGCAGGGCCTTGTTGGCCGTCACGACCGACTTGCCGTTAGCCATGGCGCCCAGAATCACGCGCTTGGCCGTGTCGTAGCCGCCGATGAGTTCCAGCACGATGTCGACGGCCGGATCCTCCAAGACCTGGCGCAGTTCCGTCGTCAGCACGCCCGGCGGCACAGCCACGCCGCGATCGCGAGCGACGTCCAGGTCCGCAATGCGCACCAGTTCCACCGGCACGCCCACGCGCCGCTGGATCAGCGCGGCGTTCTGCTGAAGAATCTTCGCCGCGCCAGCCCCGACCGTGCCGAAACCTACCAGTCCCACGCCGATGCGCCGCTTCATTTGGGAGCCTCTTCGTGGTGCAGGACCCGCTTGATCCCGCGGACCGCTTGCCGGATGCGCTGTTCGTTCTCGACCAACGCGAACCGGACGTGCTCGTCCCCGCCTTCTCCGAAGCCGATCCCGGGCGAGACCGCCACTTTGGCTTCCCGCAGCAGCAACTTCGAGAACTCCAGCGAGCCCATCCCGCGGAACGGAGCCGGAATGCGGGCCCAGAGGAACATCGTCGCACGGGGCTTGTCCACGAGCCACCCGATGCGGTTCAGCCCATCCACCAGTTCGTTTCGGCGCCGTTCATAGCGGGCCACGGTTTCTTTCACACAGTCCTGCGGCCCGTTGAGCGCAATGATACTGGCGATCTGGACCGGCTGAAAGATGCCGTAGTCCAGGTAGCTCTTGATCTTCGCCAGGGCCCCGATGACCTCGCGGTTGCCCACGCAGAACCCGACGCGCCAGCCCGGCATGTTGTAGCTCTTGGACAGGGTGTAGAACTCCACCCCGACATCTTTGGCCTCCGGCACCTGCAGGAGGCTGGGCGCCTTGTAGCCATCGAACACCAGGTCCGCATAGGCCAGGTCGTGGATCACGATCACATTGTGTTCCTTGGCGAACGCCACCACCTTCTTGAAAAACTCCAGGTCCACCACCGCCGTCGTCGGATTGTGGGGGAAGTTGATGACGAGGATGCGCGGCCGCGGTTGGGTCTGTCGGTAGACCTGCGTCAAGTCGTGAAAGAAATCGCTGTCGGGGCGCAGCTCGATGCCCCGCACTTCCCCCCCCGCAATGATCATGCTGTACATGTGGATGGGATAGGTCGGCGTCGGCGTCAGCACGACGTCACCCGGGCCGACCAGCGCCAGCGCCAGGTGCGCGATCCCCTCCTTGGAGCCGATCGTCACGATGGCCTCGGTTTCCGGGTCCAAATCAACGTCGTAGTTCCGCTTGTACCAGCCCGTGATCGCATGGCGCAGCTTGGTGATGCCCTTCGAAGCGGAATACCGATGGTTCTTGGGATTCCGGCAGGCTTCCACAAGCTTGTCGACGATGTGATCCGGCGTCGGCTGGTCCGGATTCCCCATGCCGAAGTCAATAATATCCTCTCCTCTGTGCCTGGCATCCAGCTTCAACGCTTGGACTTGCGCGAACACGTAGGGAGGTAGCCGCTTGATACGGTAGAACCCTTCCACCATCTCCTCAGTTTTTCAATACGTTGTGATTGCGCCTCCGCAAGTCTGCGGCAAGGCATGGAAAAACCAGATTATTTTAATGCACTGGGCCAAAGCAGTCAATTTTAATCCAGAGTTGGATGATTTTTTAGGCCAAAAATCTTGTTGTCGGCCTTATGGCCCAGCCAGACAGTTTGTTTCTTGCTACCTCCCGGTCATTTTTGCAATAATACTCTAACCTTTTGCAAACTCATGCATTCTGCCATCGTCTGTATTAAGGGAAAGCGGCAGAGTAGGAGGTTCTGTGGCACGATTGGGTGTGAATATCGATCATGTCGCTACCCTCCGGCAAGCCAGGGGAGGAAGCGAACCGGACCCGGTGGCAGCGGCCGTGTTGGTGGAACTCGCGGGGGCCGATGGTATCGTCGTGCATCTGCGCGAAGATCGACGTCATATCCAGGATCGAGACCTGAACCTGTTGAAAGACGTGATCCAGACCAAGCTGGACCTGGAAATGGGCGCAGATGAGGCGATGGTTAAGGTCGCCCTCAGCGTCAAGCCCCATCTCGTCACGCTGGTGCCGGAACGGCGGCAGGAGCTGACGACGGAGGGTGGCTTGGAAGTGGCGGGACAGAGGGACCGGATCAAGAGCATCGTGGAGATGCTCCACGATGGCGGCATCCCGGTCAGTCTCTTCATCGAACCGGACCCGGCCCAGATCAAAGCGGCCCATAAGATCGCCGCCGACTATGTCGAGCTGCACACAGGCCGCTATGCCAATGCTCGCCGCCTCAAGGAGGAGCAGGTCGAATTCGAAGCCATCACCCACGCGGCCAAACTCGCCTACAAGCTGGGTATGGGCGTCAATGCAGGGCATGGCTTGACCTACCGGAATGTGAAACGTCTCATTCAAATCCCTGAGATCGTGGAATACAACATCGGCCACAGCATCATGGCTCGCGCCATCCTCGTCGGCCTCGACCGCGCCGTCAGGGAAATGAAGCAACTCGTGGGTTGACTGCCCTGGTGCTTGCTTTGGGCAGGCGAACAACGGCCGCCGAGCCCCTGTACCAACCCTCAACCCGTCGTATTTAACGCCTAGGAGCCCATGCGCATCGTAGGAATCGGCCTGGACCTCGTGAAGATCGAGCGGATTCGCGCCCTGGTGGAGCGGTGGCAAGAACGGTTTTTAGAGCGGCTCTATACGGAAGCCGAACGCCGCTATTGTTTCGAACGGGCTTCGCCCTATGCCTCGCTCGCCGGACGATTTGCCGCCAAGGAAGCGGTTCTGAAAGCGATCGGGACCGGCTGGTCGGCCGGAATCAGCTGGCAGGACATCCAGGTGTTGAACGACGGCAGCGGGAAGCCAGTCGCCCAGGTGCAAGGTCGTGCCGGAGCCCTGCTGCAGGAAGCCGGCGTCACTGACATTCACATCAGTCTCTCTCACGATGCCGACTATGCCATCGCGCAGGTAGTGCTGACAAAGGAGAGCTAATGGCCGATAGCTCGTGGCCGGAACCATCGGCTCATTGCTATATGCTATCGGCCATACGCTCTTGTCTCCCATGAAGATCGTCACAGCTGCCCAGATGCAGGCCCTCGACCGGCGTGCCATCCAGGAAGCGCAGATCCCCAGCCTCACCCTGATGGAAAACGCGGGGACTGGCTTGGTCGCCTCCATGGAACGGGTGTTCGGTCCCCTGGCTGGCAGACGCGTTACCATCCTGTGCGGGAAGGGCAACAACGGAGGAGACGGGCTTGTCGTGGCCCGCCTGCTTAAACGCAAGCGGGCGCACACACAGGTCCTGCTGATGATCGAGCCGTCATCCATGACGGGGGACGCCAAGACCATGTGTCGCCGATTCGTGAAGGTGGCCGGTGCCACTGCCGTCCGAACCTATCGGTCCGATGACCGCTGTCGCGCGATTGTCAACAACAGCCAGGTGATCGTGGACGCCCTGTTGGGCACCGGCCTGTCCGCTCCGATCGAAGGGCTCTATCGCAGCGCCATCGACGCCGTCAATGAGTCCGGCGTGCCCGTCGTTTCGGCAGATCTCCCCTCGGGCATTCATGCGGACACGGGAGCGGTCATGGGCGCCGCCGTACGGGCCGCCTTGACGGTCACCTTCGCCCAGCCCAAGCTGGGACTCTATCTCGGCCCGGGCATCGACCATGCCGGCACGATCCATGTCGCCGACATCGGGATTCCGCGCTCCTTCGAGGAGGCGGTGGATAGCACAATCTCGCTGTTGACATTGGGCGAATGTCGCCACTTGTTGCCGGCCCGGACGCCGTCGGCCCACAAGGGCACGTTCGGACATGCCGGGATCATCGCCGGCTCGGTCGGCAAGACCGGGGCCGCGGCGCTGGCCGCAAATGCCGCGCTGCGGAGCGGCGCCGGCTTGGTCACCGTAGCCACCCCGACCAGCGTCAACGACATCCTCGAAAGCAAACTCCTGGAGGCCATGACCGTGCCCATGCCGGAAACCAAGGCCAGGACCTTGGCGCGTTCGGGCCTTGACCGGCTTCTTTCGTTTGCGCAGGCCCGGGACGCCGTGGCTCTGGGGCCCGGACTCACGACCCATCCGGAAATCGTCGAGGTGATGCAGGCGCTGATCCCGCGGCTGGAACGCCCGTCCGTCTTGGACGCCGATGCCCTGAACGCGTTGGCCGGACGCCAAGCCCTGCTGGCGGATTGCAAGGTCCCGCCGATCTTGACCCCCCACCCCGGCGAAATGGCCAGGCTGGAAGAAGACGCGTCGCCCCGGTCGATTAATGCTGATCGAATCGGCACCGCCTCGCGGTTCGCGCGACGGCGAAGAGTGTTTCTGATTCTGAAGGGAGCCAGGACCGTGGTGGCCCATCCTGACGGGCGCGTGGCCGTCTGCCCGACGGGCAACCCCGGCATGGCGACGGCGGGCAGCGGCGACGTCCTGACCGGCATCATCGTCGGGCTGCTGGCCCAGAAGCTCGAGCCCTGGGCCGCCGCCTGCGTGGGCGTCTATTTCCATGGACTGGCCGGAGACTTGGCCGCAACTGATCGGGGGCCCATCGGGATGACGGCCGGCGACATCATCGAGCACATTCCCTATGCCTTCACCCAAACCACGACGGCTGTCGGCTACTAACAGTCCCAGGGGCTCCCGCGTTGGACGGGCTACCGCGGACACCCGCGCGGCCCAGCCAGCCGCCAAACCGGCTGGACGCACGCCGGGCAAATCCCAACTGCCCGCCGACACCTGGCAGACGATCACGCGCTCAGCCGCAGAGACCGAGCGGCTCGGCCGTGTCACCGGTCGGGCCCTGCGGGGAGGTGAAACCCTCGCGTTATACGGAGAGCTGGGAAGCGGGAAGACGGCATTCGTGCGCGGATTGGCCGTAGGACTCGGAGCTCCGTCCCGGGCCGTCAGCAGCCCCACTTTCGTGCTGGTCCACGAGTATCCAGGCCGTCTGCGGCTGGTCCATGCAGACTTCTATCGGATTGGACAGGAGTCGGATCTGCGACACCTGGGCCTACCCGACTACCAGGATGGCTTGACCGTCCTGGCCATCGAATGGGCCGAGAAGGCCGGCGCGGAATTGCCGCAAGACCGGCTCGAGATCCGCTTGGGTCATATGACCGCGACATCCCGTTCCATCGTCATGCAGGCCACCGGCCCAAGCGCGCGAGCCTGCCTGACCCGGATAGCCACCCCGGCACAGACCGTCCGCGATCCGGTTTCCTCGGAACGGAGGGAGCGGCCCCGTCGATGAACGTCATCTGGGCTCCTTGGCGCATGGCCTACGTGAAGAACGCGCGCAAGCCCGCGCACTGCATCTTCTGCTTGGAACATGGCACCCGCCGCGATGGCGCACGTCTGGTCCTCCACCGGGGCCGGCATGGATTTGTCATCATGAACCGGTACCCGTACAATAGCGGACACCTCCTCGTCGCGCCCTACGCGCACGTCAAGAGCCTGGAATTGCTCCCGGCCGACTGCGCCTTGGATTTGATCCGGATGACGAACCTCTCGATCCGCGCTCTGCAACTGGCCGTCAGGCCTGAAGGGTTTAACGTGGGATTCAACCTGGGCCAGGTCGGCGGCGCCGGCATCGAGGCCCACCTCCATCTCCATATCGTCCCTCGCTGGAACGGCGACACGAATTTCATGTCTGTGCTGGCCGAGACCCGTGTCATTCCCGAACACCTGCGGGCCACCTATCGGACGCTCCGCGCGGCGTTCCGATCGGCGCTCGCGGGCCGTCGACCTGCGGCAGGCCGCCGCCGTTCGCCGGAGACCGGCGCCAAAAGAAGGACAACGGTCAAGCGGCACCCCGTTCCCACAAGCACCGCAAGCGCAAGAAGGAGTGCGAAAGCAAACCCATGATTCGTCTCATCCTGGTCGGCATCCTGTTGCTGCTGTCGCTCACCTTCTTTCTCCAGAACCAGGAGCAGGAGGTCACCCTCCGCTATCTCTTCGGATTTCGCGAGGCGACGACCGAACTGTGGAGACCGGTGCTCAGCGCCTTCGCCGTCGGGCTGCTGGTCGCATCCATTTTGCTCTTTCCGGCCTGGGTCCAGGTACGGCTGGAGTTGCGGCGCAAAGTAAAGGCCCTGCAGGAGGCTGAAGCCGACCTCGAGCGGTTGCGGCGACCGTTGCAGACCACCGACCATCCCCTCCCTCAGACCGGAGCACGGCCCCCCGAGAAGTCAACCGGGGAACTGCCCGATGAATGACAGCGACCTGACGCCCCTGATGCGCCAGTATCGGGAGATCAAGCTGGCGTACAAAGAGGCCATCCTCTTTTTCCGGGTCGGCGATTTCTACGAAATGTTCTACGAGGATGCAGAAGAGGCCTCGCGGCTGCTCTCGATCGCACTGACCTCCCGGGACAAAGCAAAGGCCGATCCGGTCCCGCTCTGCGGCGTGCCGCATCATGCAGCCACCGGCTATATCGCCAAGCTCCTCAAAGCCGGGCGCACCGTGGCCCTCTGCGATCAGGTGGAAGATCCCAAGCTGGCCAAGGGCCTCGTCCGTCGCGAGGTGGTCCGCCTCTATACGCCCGGCACTCTGATCGACACCGAATTTTTGCCCGCCACCGAATCAAATTTTCTGGCCTCCGTGGCAACGGTCGAGGCGACAGCCCGTGCCTCAGACCGGGGCGCTCAATCCGCCAGGCTGGGACTGGCGGCGCTGGACCTCTCGACCGGGGAATTCTGGATCAGAGAGTTTGAAGGGGCCGGCGCCTCGACCGACCTGCTGGACGAGCTGTCCAGACTGGAGCCCCGCGAAGTGTTGCACCAGGCGGGTCTACCGGAAGAGTCCCTGGCCTGGCTGGCTCAACTGAAGGAACCCCGCCTCTGCTCCCAAGACCCCTCACGGTTCCTCCTGACAACGGCGGAGCGCACCCTCCGGGAACAGTTCGGCGTAGGCTCCCTGGAAGCCTTCGACTGCCAGGGCTTGACGCTCGGCCTGCAAGCAGCCGGGGCTGCCGTGCGGTACCTGCGGGAGACCCAGCCTTCAGCCGCCCTGACCCACGTCCGCCGGCTCCGGGTGCGCCGCCCCGGACACGAGATGCACCTGGACAGCGCCACCATTCGCAACCTCGAATTGGTCAGACCGTTGGGCGCCGAGCCGGGCCAACGGATCCAGGCCACGCTCCTGTTGGTGCTCGACCGGACGGTCTCGGTCATGGGAAGCCGGCTGCTTCGGGAATGGATCCTGCGCCCCCTCGTGGAACCAGAACCGATCCAGGCCCGATTGGAAGCCGTTGCGGAGCTGCTACGCAACCTGCCGGCCCGCACGGGCATCAGAACGGCGCTCCGGACGGTCCAGGATATCGTGCGGCTGAGCAGCAGAATCTCGCTGGGCGCAGCCCAGCCGCGCGAGCTATTGGCTCTCAAACAGTCGGTCGCAGCCCTCCCGGCCGTCCGAGGGCTGTTGACACCGCTGCGCGCGTCCCTCTTACGGGAACTCACCAACACATGGGACGACCTGGGGGACGTCCATGAGCTGATCGAGCGTTCGATCCTCCCGGATGCGCCCGCCTCGATCCGGGACGGCGGGATCATCAAGGATGGCTGCAATCCCGTACTGGATGAATTGCGCAAGACCGCCAAGGAAGGGAAGGGCTGGATCGCAAAGCTCGAAGCGCAGGAACGGGAGCGTACCGGGATCGAGTCGCTCAAGGTGCGCTTCAATCAGGTCTTCGGGTACTACATCGAGGTGACCAAGGCCAACCTGTCCCGGATTCCCTCCCACTACCATCGCAAGCAAACCCTGGCCAATGCGGAACGGTTTACCACGGCCGAGCTGAAAGAGCTGGAAGACCGGGTGATGGGGGCCGAGACCCAGTTGACGTCGCTCGAGCAGGAGTTGTTCGAACGGATCCGCGCCAGGCTCGCCGCGGAAACGCCACGCTTGCAAGCCATGGGACAGGCCATCGCCATCCTGGACGTGCTTGCGGCCCTGGCGGAAACCGCCGGCATCAACGGCTACGTCCGCCCGGTCATTGACGATGGAGGCACCCTCACGATTGCAGAGGGGCGCCACCCGGTGGTGGAGCGGCTGGACCTGCCGAGCGGATTCATCGCCAACGACACCAGACTGGACCTGGCGCAGAATCGTCTACTGATCATCACCGGTCCGAATATGGCCGGCAAAAGCACCTATCTCCGGCAGGTGGCGCTGATCGTCCTGATGGCGCAGATGGGCAGCTTCGTACCGGCCCGTGCCGCCGCAATCGGCCTGGTCGACCGCATCTTCACGCGGGTCGGAGCTTCCGACAATCTGGCGGCCGGCCAGAGCACATTCATGGTCGAAATGACCGAGACGGCGCAAATCCTCAACTGTGCGACCGCTCGCAGCCTCATCCTGCTCGATGAAATCGGACGAGGTACCAGCACCTACGATGGCCTCAGCATTGCCTGGGCGATCGCCGAATACATCCAGGATCAGCGCCATTTGGGCGCGCGTACGCTCTTCGCCACCCATTACCATGAGATGACGGAACTGGCTACTCTGCGCGAGGGGATCAAGAACTATTCGGTGGCCGTCCGCGAGCAAAATGACGACGTGCTATTTCTTCGCAAGATCGTAGAGGGCGGGGCGGATCGTAGTTATGGGATTCATGTCGCCAGGCTGGCCGGGCTTCCGCCCGAGGTGATCAACCGATCACGCGAGGTCTTGGCCCAACTGGAACGGTCGTCGGCCCAACCAACGCAAGCCGATCTGTTCAGCGTCACACCCGCCGCGCCTCCGCCCGATCCCATGCTCCCCCAACCCCACCCGATTATCGAGGAAGTCCGGCAGATGGACCTCTTTTCAATGACCCCGCTGGAAGCGTTGAATCGGCTTGCCGAACTCCAGCGCCGGCTTGGCGAGCGGCAGGACAAATAAAAAGGGCGGTGTGCCGATCGGCGCACCGCCCTTTTCAGACTCGACGCCGGCTACTCAGTGACCGTGACCGCCCTCGTTATATTCGGCTGTCCACGGAATCAAACCACCGGCAAACTGCTTCCCGCCTGGGATCATCACGTCATACTGCATGATGACATTTTCCGCACCCTTGGGCGAGGTATTGAGCGCCTGCTTGGCCTTGTAGCAATCCCCTTCAAACTCGTGCTTGCTCGCGCAGGCCGCTTCCTTCAGCGCGCGAATACCGCGGGGCTTCCCCATTTCACCCGCATTGTCCGCAAGCTTCTTCACGGAAGAAATCACCCGACGGTTCTGCTCGACCTCCTGGACCGTGAACTCCACCAGGGTGGTCGCCGAGGCCGGCGGCACTTCCTTCGCCGCAGCCGGTCCCGCATGCGGGCGGGCCATGGACTTCAGCTGATCCCACACTTCCTTGTTAGCAGCATATAACTTCAAGTTCTTGCCCGGATGGATCCGCTGCCAGAACAGGCCGCTCTCCGCATTGCCGCCGAACACGGCGACATTGATCCACACGGCCTCATCGTAGGGATCGAGGATGATCACCCGCCCCTGCAACGTGGTCGGCTTGCTCAGATCTCCCCACTCGAACCGCTCCTGGAACGCCTCGATGGCCAGCGCGGTCGAGGCCATGCCCACGACCAAGGCCACGGCGACCACGAACGTCCAGCCTTTCTTATGAAGTCCCATCATTGCCATCCTCCTTCACGCCGACTATGTGAATAAGAATATCGTATCAATCGATCCGTAAGAGCTGGGGCGCTTAGTCCTTCTTCAAGAGCTTGTAGCCGGTGATCGTACGACCGTCCAACGTGACCTCCATAGCCACCAGCTCCTGGGAGTCCTTGATCATCTTGTCCATGAGCGCCTTGTCCTTGACCTTCAAACGGACCGTGGTCGCCGCATGGTACCAACCAGCGTAGGGGTTGTTCCGCTCCGCCCCGCCGGTGAAGCCCCAGGCGCAGCAGGTGAACAAGGGATCGGGAGGACGCACATCCAAGTCGGAAGAGGCCCGTCCGCTGGGGGTGCCGGAAGCGGGATCGCCCGTGTTCCAATACTGGATGCCGAACAAAATCTCCTGCTCGGGATTGTCGGCCCACTGGGACCAGATCCGGCCCTTCAGCGTTTTCAAGGCCTCGGCCTTGTACAACGGCGCTCCGCCAGCCGGCGCATCGGCCGCCATCACGATGCCGGACATTGCCAGTCCAGCAACAAAAAAGACAGCCACCATGGCAATGATTACTCGCTTGCTCATGCCCCGCACCTCCTTCATGAAAAATCAGACCCTCTGTATTAGCGAATCGTCAGACAAGAAAGAAAACGAATAGACGCACTTCACGGAATTAAAAAGCTCGCGGCCACCCCCTTTCCTTCCCTGAAGCAGCATTCTGTACGCTCATACCAAGAAATAAGGGCAAAAGAGGTCCCAATCGTACTGAATCGTCCGAACCTTGTCAAGGAAATATTTAGCGCAAGACCAAGGGCGACAATCACAAAAAGTCACTTGTTTAACAATGACTTGCGAGCTCGATCGCAGGGCCGCCAATTTACGACCGACTGGAGAGACTTGCGCGAGACCGGTCCCAGCACCGTGACCGACAACCGACTTAAATCCAACAACTCGTGGCTCAGTCTGAGCAACTGCTCCACATTGACCTGCTCGATCTTGGCCAGTATCTCCTCAAGAGACATATAGCGCCCTTGGTGCAGCTCGTCTTTGGCCAGCATGCTCATGCGACTCTGAGAGTTTTCCAGGCTCAGCATGAGGTTGCCCTTCATCTGGTTTTTCGTCCGCTCCAGTTCCTCATCGCCGACGCCGCGGCTCCGGAGACGGCGGAGTTCCCGGCTGACCAGTTCCACCACACGGGCCGCCTCACGCGGGCGGGTGGCGGCATAGATCGTAAATGTCCCGCTGTCCGAAAACGACGAGAGGTAGGAGTAAATACTGTACGCCAGCCCGCGCCTCTCTCGAACCTCTTGAAAGAGACGAGAGCTGACGCTCCCGCCCAACAAGGCGTTCAGCGCATAGGCGCCATACCGGTCCTTGTGGTCCACGGCGACTCCCGGAAGCCCCAGGCACAGATGCGCCTGTTCGAGCATCTTCTTGCGGACAACCAACCCTCCGCTCACGTCCGACGGCCAGCGGTGCATGCGCGGGGCGCCGGGTTGCATGAAGGTGCCGAAGGACTTTTCCAGCAACGGCGTCAACTCCCTGAGATTGAAACTCCCCGCCACAGCGACCACTGTCTGTTGCGGGTGGTAGTGGGTCCGGACATATCGAAGCAGCTGCGCGCGACGCAGCTCCTGGATGGTTCGTGCGCATCCCAGGATCGAACGCCCCAACGGATGCCGCTTCATGGCCTGCTCCGCATGAAGCTCCTGGACAAGATCCTCGGGGTCGTCCTGAACCATCCGGATCTCCTCCAGCACCACCTGCTTTTCTTTTTCCACTTCTTTGGGGGCAAATCGGGACTGACGGAAAATGTCGGACAGGAGGTCCACGGCGGGCTTGATGTGTTGATCCAACACCTTCACGTAAAAGGTGGTGGTCTCCCGGGACGTAAACGCGTTTAATTCGCCGCCCAACGCATCGATCTCGCGGGAAATCTGCGTGGCGGACCGGGATTTCGTCCCCTTGAAGAACATGTGTTCGAGGAAGTGGGACAGGCCTTCCTCGCCCGCCCCCTCATCCCTCGACCCCACGTTGACCCAGATGCCGACCGTCACCGACTTGAGCGCCGGCATCCGTTCGGTCACGACCCGGAGGCCGTTGTCCAAGATCAGCTTGCGATACACAGACTCCCCGATCGTTACGAGGCGGACGGCTCCTTGGCGTCCGAGGGCGGCGCCATCGCTTCCTTGCGGCTGAGCCGGATCTTCCCTTGTTTGTCGATCTCCAGCACCTTGACCATGATCTGGTCGCCCTCTGCGACCTCGTCGGACACCGCCTTGACCCGATGGTGCGCGAGCTGGGAAATGTGGACCAAGCCGTCGGTCCCCGGGATGATCTCCACGAACGCGCCGAAGTCCATGATCTTGCGGACGGTGCCCAGATACAGCTTGCCGACCTCGACTTCCTCGGTCAGCTGGTTGATCCGCTCGATCGCCTTCTTGGCGGAGGCCTCGTCCACGGCCGCGATCGAGATCGCCCCCGTGTCCTCCACGTTGATCTTCACGCCGCAGTCGGCGATGATGCTTCGGATCATCTTGCCGCCTGGCCCGATCACATCGCGGATCTTGTCCTGCTTGATCTTCAACGTAAAGATGCGCGGGGCAAAGGCGGACAGGTTCGTCCTCGGCGCGGCCAGCGCGGCGGCCATCCGGTCCAGGATGTAGAGTCGGCCCTTCCGGGCCTGATCGAGGGCCTGGCGCATCAACTGGGGCGTGATACCGGCGATCTTGATATCCATCTGCAAGGCCGTCACCCCGTTCTTGGTGCCGGTCACCTTGAAATCCATGTCTCCGAGATGATCCTCCAGGCCCAGAATATCGCTGAGCACCATCACCCGCTCGCCCTCTTTGATCAGCCCCATCGCAATACCGGCCACCGGCTCCTTGATCGGCACCCCCGCGTCCATCAACGCCAGCGTCCCGCCGCAAACCGTGGCCATGGAAGAAGACCCGTTGGACTCCAGGATGTCCGACACCAGGCGCAGCGTGTAGGGGAACTCCTCCTTGTTCGGAAGCACCGACTTGATCGCCCGCTCCGCCAAGGCCCCGTGCCCCACTTCACGGCGGCCAGGAGACCGGAGCGGCCGCGCTTCCCCGACGCTGAACGGAGGAAAGTTGTAGTGCAGCATGAACGTCCGGTAGTACTGCCCCTCCAGGGCGTCGATTCGCTGCTCATCCTCCGTCGTGCCCAGCGTGACCACCGCCAAACTCTGCGTTTCGCCTCGGGTGAACAAGGCGGACCCGTGAGTGCGCGGCAGGACCCCGACCTCGCAGGTCACCGAACGAATGTCGGCGGGGCCCCGGCCGTCGGCCCGCACCCCGCGCTCCAGGATCATGTCCCGGACTTCCGTATATTCAAGCCCGTGAAAGACCAGCTTGATGTGCCGGCTGCGATTCGGGTCGTCGGTCTTCAGCTTGTCGACCGTTTCCGCGAGAACCTGATCCAACCGCTCCTGGCGGGCGGACTTGTTGGGAATCATGATGGCTTCCCGGATCGGTCCCGCCACCAGCTTGCGGACCTCTTCGGTCAAGACCGGGTCGATCTGCTCGGCTTGCACTTTCCGCTTCGGCTTGCCCGCCTTCGCCTGCAGCTCCAAAATCTTGGCCACGATCTTCTTGATCTCGGCGTGGGCCAGTTCGATGGCATCGATCATGACCGACTCGGGCAACTCGCTGCCGCCGCCCTCCACCATCATCACAGCGTCGGCCGTGCCGGCTACCGTCAGGTTCAGGTCGCTGGTTTCCAGCGTCGTCAGGTCGGGGTTGACCACAAACTGCCCGTTTACCCGGCTGATCTTGACCCCGGCCACCGGGCCGCCGAAGGGAACATCCGAGATCGTCAAGGCAGCCGAGGCCGCGGTGATTCCCACGACATCCGAGGAGCCGGTCTGGTCCGCCGACAGGACCGAGGCGATGACCTGCGTTTCGTAGTAGTAGCCTTCCGGAAAGAGCGGCCGCATCGGGCGATCGATCAACCGGCTGGTCAGCACTTCCTTTTCGGAGGGCCGGCCCTCGCGCTTGAAATAGCCGCCCGGAATCTTGCCGGCCGCATAGGCCTTTTCCTGGTAATCGACCGTGAGGGGAAGAAAATCGATGCCGGGCTTGACGGTCTGGGAAGCCACGGCCGTAGCCAGAATCACCGTGTCCCCATAAGAGGCCAATACCGACCCGCCGGCCTGTTTGGCCATGCGGCCGGTCTCCAGCCGCAACGTTCGTCCGGCCACGTCAATTTCAATTGTGTGCACCATGGTTACCGTCTCCTTCTGTTCCTGCCCCACAGATGCCCACAGAGATGGGCTGCGCCGCCGGGTCGCAGCCCATGTCCGTGTTCACCTGTGGCGACAGTGCCCCGGCGCCCTACTGAGAGGCGCCGGGGGTTGTGTGTTACTTCCGGATGCCCAGTCTCTCGAGGACGGCCCGGTACCGTCCGTCATCCACCCCGCGCAGGTAATCCAGCAAGCGGCGGCGACGACCGACCAACTCCAAGAGTCCCCTCCGAGAATGGTGGTCCTTCTTATGCAGTTTGAAATGCTCCGTCAGGTAGGTAATCCGGTTGGTGAGCACGGCGATCTGGACTTCCGGAGAACCGGTGTCGGTCCCGTGCCGCCTGTACCCCTGAATCACCTCGGTCTTCGCTTCCTTGGTCAACGCCATGTCCTTCCCTCCGATCAATACGTCTTTACGTCTTTCCGTACGAACCCTTGCCCCTTTTACCGTCCCACCCTCCGATACACAACGCCGCTACGCCGGCTGCGGATTCACCTCCGCCAACACCTTGAGAATCGCGATCTCGGCCCCTGCGTCCTGAGGCGCCCGGCCCAGCGCCAACAGGCGGCCGGCCCGGTCCTTCACGCGCACCGTCTGGCCGCCACGCCCATCCGCTGCTCCGACATTGTCCGCCCACTGCGCCGCCCGCCAGGGCACCGGGACCCCGTGCAAGGTCCGCAACGCGGTGGCCTCGTCTACAATGAGGGCGGGCACAGCGGCCAGTGCGGCGTCCAGCGAGATCACCTCGTCTTCCAGATGTCCGAACGGGAACCGAGCTTCGACCTCTTCCACGGTCAGCGCGCGCTCGATCGTCAACGGCCCGACGCGCCGCCGTTCCAGAGCCAATAGGTGCCCGCCGACACCCAGCGCCGCACCGATATCCGCGCAGAGTGTCCGTATGTACGTGCCCTTGGAACAACGGACCAGGAGGGACACATCGCGCCCGATGATGCCCTGCACCTCGATCCCGTGCACCGTGATTTCCCGAGACTCCCGTTCCACCGTCCGTCCGGCTCGAGCCGCCTTGTACAGGGGCACTCCCCCGACCTTGACCGCCGAGTACATCGGCGGCACCTGCGCCACCCGTCCCTGAAAACGCCCGATTGCCGACCGGATCGCCTCCTCGGTCAGTCCAGTTGTCGAGCGCGACTCCAGGACCGTCCCCGTGGCGTCCTGCGTATCTGTGGTTTCGCCCAAACGCAGGACGGCCCGGTATTCTTTGTCCCAATCCATCAGGTACTCGGCGATGCGCGTCGCCTTGCCCAGCAAGATCGGCAGCACCCCGGTCGCCGCCGGATCGAGCGTGCCGGCATGCCCGACTTTCTGCCCCCGGAACAGTCCACGCAGCTTCGCCACCACGTCATGGGACGTCCAGCCCGGCGCCTTGTTGACCACCAACACCCCGTCGACAGGCCGAGGCTTTGTGACGGACCGCTCGACCAGAGGCTCTACTCGCGCACCGACCACGGCATTCCTCACAAGAACTGCACGCCACCAGGAGTCTTCAATCCTGGGGTGTACCCTTGGCCTCGACTTGCTCCAACAGGGCCAAAATCCGGTCTCCCCTGGGGCCGCTCACATCCTTCTGGAAAATCAATTCCGGCGTGTACCGCACGTGCAGCCGTCGCCCGAGTTCGGCGCGAATAAACCCTCCGGCCTTGGCCAGGCCGGCCAGCGCCTCGGCTTCGTGCTGCCCGTCGGCTCCCGTCGTCACGAATATCCGCGCCAACCGGAGATCATCGGTCAGCTTCACATCCGTCACCGTCACCGAAGCCACGCGGGGATCCTTGGTCTTCCGCATGATGATCTCGGCCACTTCCATCCGGATCTGGTCGGCTACGCGGCTGGCCCGCTTGTACGCCGTTTTGGCCATCTCAGAGCAGCTCGATGCGGAATTGCACCAGTTCCACCAGCGGGACCGACCGGATGAGATTGACCGCCTGGTCCAGTACCTGGTTCACGTGTTTCCCCTCGTTGGCCACGCAGGCGATGCCGAGCACCGCCTTTTGCCACAAATCCTGTTCGTCCACTTCCGCAACCGACACGTTGAATTTATCGCGCAGGCGCTCCTTGAGGCTCAGGAGCACCTGCCGCTTCGCCTTCAGGGAGTGGGCATCAGGTATGTACAGCTCGACCGTGCAAAGCCCGATGATCATACCTGCGCGCGGCGGAAAGATGGTGCCCGGGCAGTCGACGAGCCGACTAGAGCTTCGTGGCCACCTTGTCCACGACGTAGACTTCGAGCACGTCGCCGATTTTCAAGTCTCCGAAATTCTCGACCCCGATCCCGCATTCATAGCCTTGCTGCACTTCGCGCACGTCGTCCTTGAACCGGCGGAGCGACCCGAGTCGCCCTTCGTAAACCGTCGCGTGGTCGCGGATGACGCGGACGCCGGCGCTGGCCCTGCTGATCGTCCCGTCGATCACATAGCAGCCTCCGATCACCCCGATTTTGGGGATCGAGAAGACCTGCCGCACTTCGGCCCGTCCCAGCACCCGCTCCTTCAACGTCGGCTCCAACAACCCTTCCATCGCCGCCTTGATGTCCGCGATCGCGTCGTAGATGATCGTGTAGAGCCGGACATCCACGCCTTCGCGTTCGGCCAAGGCGGCGGCTTTGGGCTCGGGGCGGATGTTGAACCCGATGATGATGGCCCGGGACGCCGAAGCCAGGAGCACGTCGGTTTCGGTGATGCCTCCGACGCCCTGGTGAATCACGCGCAGCTTTACGGCCGGCGTGGAGAGCTTCTCCACCGCTTCGGAGAGCGCTTCCGCCGACCCCTGCACGTCGGACTTGATGACCAGAGCCAGTTCCTTGACCTCTCCCTCTTTGATCCGCGAGAACAGATCGTCCAGCGACACCCGCGTGGCCCCGGCGGCCAAGTCGGCGCTCCGCTGTTTCTGCTGACGGGATTCGGCGATCTCGCGGGCCACGCGCTCGTCCTGCACCACGATGAACGGGTCGCCGGCCGCCGGCACGCCCGGCAACCCGATGACTTCCACCGGCGTCGAAGGCCCGGCTTCGGACACTTTCTCGCCCTTGTCGGACACCAGCGCCCGCACCCGCCCGCTGAACGTCCCCACGACGAACGCATCACCGACCTTGAGCGTGCCGCCCTGCACCAACACGGTGGCGACAGGCCCGCGGCCCCGGTCCAGCTTCGCCTCCACCACCGCGCCCCTGGCGGGACGGGCAGGGTCCGCCTTCAACTCGAGCACTTCGGATTGGAGCAGGATCATCTCCAGCAACGACTCCAGCCCGATTTTCTGTTTCGCGGAGACTTCCGCAAAGATCGTTTGTCCTCCCCAGGATTCGGGGATCAGATTGTGCTCCGCCAAGGCATGCTTCACCCGCTCGGCGTTGGCTCCCGGTTTGTCGATCTTGTTGATCGCCACGATGATCGGCACGTTGGCCGCCACCGCATGGTTGATCGCTTCCACGGTCTGGGGCATCACGCCGTCATCCGCCGCCACCACGAGCACGACGAGATCGGTGATCTTGGCGCCGCGGGCCCGCATCGCGGTAAACGCCTCGTGGCCCGGGGTATCCAGAAACGTCACCTGCTTGCCGTGGACGGTGACCGTGTAGGCGCCGATATGCTGGGTGATCCCCCCCGCTTCCTGCGCCGTCACATTCGTCTGTCGGATGGCGTCCAAGAGCGAGGTCTTGCCATGGTCCACGTGCCCCATGATCGTGACCACAGGCGGCCGCGGCGCCAACTGTTCCTCTTCGGCCCACTCGGTGACTTCTTGCAGCAGCTCTTCGCCCTCCTTTTCGCCCGCGGCTTCGGTCTTCAACCCCAGCCCCTCGGCAATCAGCATGGCGGCTTCCAAGTTCATCGCCTGGTTGAGCGTAAGCATCTGCCCCATTTCCATGAGTTTCCGGATGATGTCCCCGGGCCGCTGCCCGACGAGTTCGGAAAACTCTTTCACCGTCAAGCCCGGGGACAGCTTGATCACTTTTTTCCGCGGCTTGGTAACCTCGGTTGACGGGGAGGGCTCCAGGTGGCGGGACCGGCTCTCGCGACGATGCACCGGGATCGCCCGCAAGTCCTGCCAGCGGGCCGCATCTTCCCTGGACTTCAGCGCTTCGTCGTCGCGGACACGCCCCGGCTTCTTGGCTTTCTTGAGTTTATCCTTCAGGCCCGCCTCACCCACCAAGGGCTCCAGCATGACCCCCTTCTTCTTTTCCGCACGCAACTCGGCCGGCGCTCCTCCCGTGGGGGCAGGTGGCACGACAGCGCCGAAGGCGGGAGGCGCAGGGGCCGTCGGAACCGGCGCGACGGGGGCAATCGGCTCAGGGGAGAGCCCGAGTTGGTCGGCCTTGAGGTCGGCCGGACTCGGCGCGGCGGGCGCCTCCGGCTCAACCACTCCGGGCCCCGCCTGGGCAAGCTCACTCGCCAGGCTGGCCACCGCCGCTTCCTCCGCGGCAATTTCCTCGTCCGTCTTCTTGCGCTTGAACAGGATGCGCTTCTTGTCGAGCTTGGGAGACTCGTCCGGGAAGGCCGGTTCCGCCTTGGCGCTCGCCTGCTTTGAAGGCGCGGCCCCCGTCTTGCGAAGCCCAGGCTCCTTCTTGGCGTCTTCCTTGCGGCCGGCCTCCGCCTTCTTCTCCTCCGGCTTGGCCGGCGCTTTGGCCTTGCCCTTCGGAGCCAGCTTGTCCAGCACTTTCTGGACCGCGTCTTCCTCGAGCGCACTGCTGTGCGATGCCACCGCAATGCCCAGACGCTTGAGCTCGGGGATGAGCTCCTTGTTTTCCATCCCGAGCTTCTTCGCCAGTTCGTACACCCGCATAAGCAATCCTGTCACACCTCAGTTGGCTGTCGGCTGGGCCGACTCGTCGGACGCTTCCCGTTGTGCCTTCGCCGCTTCATCCTGCTCGCGCTGCGCCTCGGCCTCCTCAGCCAGCGCCGCCTTGATTTCCTTGTCCCGCTCGACTTTTTCCTTTTCGTATTCCGTGGCGCTGATGATGTCGATCTTCCACCCCGTCAACTTGGCTGCCAGACGCACGTTCTGCCCGTTCTTGCCGATGGCCAACGACAGTTGGGAGTCGGCCACGACGACGAGCGCCGACTTCTTCTCCTCGTCGATCCCCACTTTCTCGATGCTGGCCGGATTCAGCGCCTCGGCGATGAACACGCGGGGATCGGAGGTCCAAGCGATGATGTCGATTTTTTCTCCGCGGAGTTCCCGCACGACCGCCTGCACACGGGACCCCTTGATGCCCACACAGGCTCCGACCGGATCGACGGCCTTATCCCGCGACGACACCGCAATCTTGGTCCGGTCCCCCGGCTCCCGCACGATCCCCTTGATCTCGACGATCTTCTCGCTCACTTCCGGGACTTCCAATTCGAACAGCTTCGACACGAATTGGGGATGGGTCCGAGACAGGATCACCTGCACATCCTTGGGGGTCCTCCGGACTTCCAGCAAGTAGGCCTTGACCCGATCCCCTCGCCGGTAGGATTCGCGCGGAATCTGCTCCTGGATCGGCAAAATGGCTTCGGTCTTGCCGAGGTCCACCAGATAGTTGCGGCGCTCTTGGCCGAGGATGATCCCGTTGATCAGGTCGCCCTGGCGCGTGGCATACTCGCGCTGCACCGCTTCCCATTCGGCTTCGCGGACCTTCTGACAAATCACCTGCTTGGCCGTCTGGGCGGCGATCCGGCCCAGTTCCTCGATGCCGATCGTATCGCCGATTTCGTCTCCGACTTCGGCGCCGCTGTCCACTTTGCGAGCCTCCAGGAGCGAGACCTCGGTTTTGGGATTGGTGACGGTTTCGACGATGGTCTTGAGCGAGACGACGGCGATTTCGCCCGTCTTCGGATCAATTTGAACTTGAATATTCTCGCTCTGTCCGAAGCGTTTCTTGGCCGCCGTCTGGAGCGCCGCCTCAACGGCACCGATGACCTTGGCCTTGTCGATGCCCTTTTCCCGCCCCATCTGATCGATCTGTGCGATCACGTCTCGATAGTTCATACAAGTTCCCCGTCCTGGTGACTCCTCGTCCCGTTCTCCGTATGCACTGCGGCTCCTACCATTCGACTTCCAGCCGACCTGCCGCGATGGCCTCCCACTCCAGTTGCGTCTGCAACGCAGGTGCGGGGCTCGCCCGACGGCGAGGGCCCGACGACTTTGCGGCCGGCACAGCCAAGGTCAGCCCCTGCTCATCGACGGCAAGGAGTCGGCCCACCAAACGCCACTGCCCCTCCCGAGGCTGCCGGAGCTTCAGGTTGACCTGCTTGCCCAACACTCGGGCATAATCCTCCCGCCGCTTCAGCGGACGGTCAAGGCCCGGCGACGAGACTTCCAACGTATAGGCATGCGCCACCAGGTCTTCAACATCCAGCGCGTGTCCGAGCGAGAGATGGACCTGCTCGCAATCGTGCACGGTCACACCGTCGGGTTTGTCGATAAAAACCCGCAGGAGCATGCCTTGCCCCTGGCCGACGCACTCCACATCCACGAGTTCGATCGCCAGGGCGCGAACGATCGGCGCGGCGACGGCCCGAACCCGGTCCAAAACATCCCGGAACTCACCCGGTTCCATACTGCCTGTTGGTGTCAACCAGAGGAGGTCGCACGACCAAACAACCCCCTCGGGGATCAATCCAAACAAAAAAGTGGGCCCGAGCCCACTTCCAATCGCCGTACGTTACCACTTTTGCACAGGGCCGCGCAAGAGAGACGGCGAGATTCCCGATCGGTCCCAAGCCCGCTGCTCACGGGCCTGGCCGAACGGCTGCAATGCGGACCGTTGGCCGGCGCTAAGTAACGGCTTGTTTGAACCGCTCGCTGAGTCGGCCGGTGAGCGGCCCGGGCTTCCCCGTGCCGACGACCCGCCCATCGATTCGGACCACCGGCAGCACTTCCACCGTGGTGCCGCAGAGGAACACTTCATCGGCATGACGCAGTTCCTCCAACGACACCGCCCGTTCTTCAACCGGCAGTCTTTCCTTGCGGGCCAAGTCCAACACCAAGGACCGCGTCACGCCCGACAGGATACGCGCCCCTTCCGGAGCCGTGGCCAAGGTCCCATGGCGAACCACAAGCACGTTGCTGACCGACCCTTCGGTCACAACTCCGTCCAGGACAAAGATCGCTTCAAAGACCCCGGCCTCCTTGGCTCGTTGCCGAGCCAGTACGTTGGCCAGCAGGTTCACGCTCTTGACGTCGCACCGTCCCCACCGGATATCATCGAGCGTGATCGCCTCGACCCCGGCGTCACAGACGGCTTGGGGCAGAGGCTGCAACTCCCGGACGGTCATCACCACCGTCGGTCGGCTCTCGGCCGGGAAGGCATGGTCTCTCGGAGCCACGCCGCGTGTCAGCTGGATGTAGACTTTGCTCTCGGCGAAGCCGGCCCGCTTGAGCCCTTCCGCAACCAGCTCATGCCACTCACGATTCGGATAGGGCATGGATAACCCGATGGCCCGCGCGCTCCGCGCCAGCCTGGCGAGGTGCGCCTCGACTTGAAACGGCCCGCCGCGGTATGTGCGGATCACCTCGTAGACCCCATCGCCGAACTGATATCCGCGATCTTCCACGGAGACCGTCGCCTGCTCCAGCGGCATGAACGTTCCGTTGACGAACCCGATTGCCGACATCCCTGCGACTCCTACTATCGGCCCGCCGTCGGGGCGGCGCCGTCCCGGACGGATACCAGATAGACCCGGCGATCCTCGGCCGTGAATTTCCAGCCCATGCGCTTTTCGAACAGCAGCCGGTGTTCGCCCGGCGCCAGTATGCGGAACTCGAACGTCCGCGTGCCGGTATCCACCGCATTGTTGCTCGCAGTCCGCAAAAAGTCGTCGCTGATCAACGCCACCGCGTCGGCATCGTAGGTCGGCACCCACAGCTCGCCGCGCGTGCGGTCTTCCCACAAGTGCAGCGCAAACGGCTGCCCGACGAGGACCGACAGGTGCTTGGTGTCCCGGTCCGTCTCACCTGCTGCGCCGTCGTGACTCGCCATGCTGTCGCCTCTGCTCATTAATCCTGGACTTTTCGGCGAGGCCCGACAAAGACCTCGCCGTCGTGCACCCGCACCTGGTAGCTGCCCACGCAGTTGCCTCCGCCGTCCGTCGCGAGGCCGCTCCGCACGTCGAACGCCAGGTCGTGCCATGGGCAAGAGACAACGTGTCCCTTGAGCCTCCCTTCGCCCAACGGGCCGCCCTGATGCGGGCAGATGTTATAGATGGCGTAAACCGTGCCGTTGACGTTGAACAGGGCGATCTCCCGCGCGTTGACCTCGACAACCTTGGCGCCGCCAACGGGAATCTCTTCCTCGCGCGCAACCAGCTGAAACCCCTCCATGCGTGTCTGTTCCATGCCCACCTATCGTCTAATCCGTTCTTCCCGCCCTGCTCACTGCCCCGGTCATGGGAGCCGCAGCGTAAACTTCATCTCGCTGCCCGGCACGACCTGGTTCTCCTTCACGAAGCCGACCGGGGCTTGAATCAAGTACCGGACTTTGTCCGGCGGTGGCCCGAAGTAGGGACAGGGATCTTGCGGGCAGGGCGGCGCCTGTTCGATGACCTGTACGACGTGCCGGCTCTCGTCCGCCCAAATCATGTCCACCGGAAACCGGAACCCCTTGGTCCTGACACGGTGCCGATCGGAGGTTTCGAAGATATACAGCATCCCCTGGTCCGGCGGCAATCCTTCCCTGAACGCAAGTCCGAAGAGAAGTTTTTCAGGTGTATCGGCCACTTCCGTTTCAAGCACCTTCCCGTTCGGGAACGTCACCAGAATCGTGTGCGATTCGTTCTGCTGATCGGTTAAAAACCAACTGGCCGTGACCAAACCCAAGGCCAGCACGATCAGGATTACGACGCGGGTTCGCTTGGGATCCTGGGAAGACGGAACCGACGATTCCGGCATGGTTCTCTTACCTAAGCCTTTGGTTTGGATGACGCCTGTCTAGGCCCAATGGCCCATACAGATCAAGCAGATAGGCCTTCTGATCGACGTTTTCCTTGTTGACTTGCAAGAAAGTGGCGTTCTAGAATGCGTCCTCCTGCGATGCGCACTATGGTCAGTGTCGCAGGTGGTTGTCAATACTCGAAGGAGGCTGATGTCATGGCTCTTTTAATTACGAGTGAATGTATCTCCTGCGGCGCATGTTTGCCGGAATGTCCCAACGAGGCGATTTTCGAGACCCGGAGCGACGCAGAGGGTAAGGGATATCATGTGGGCGAGGGGCAGGGGGAGGGGGACAGCATTTATGTGATTACCCACGACCGGTGCACGGAATGCGTCGGCCACTTCGACGAGCCCCAGTGCGCGGCCGTGTGTCCGGTGGATAACTGCTGCATCGCCGATCCGGCCTATCCCGAGACCACGGAAGTGCTGCTTGAAAAGGCCAAGACCCTGAATCCCGAAAAGGCTATCGATCCGGCCAAGGTCTGGAGCGGCGTGCGGAACTAAGCAGAGACGCCCCAAACTAGGCCGTCAGTCTTGTCAAGCCCCCATCCAGGCCGGGATGGGGGCTTTTCTTCGCCCTGCTCCCGCCATGATATAATGACCGTTGTCGGCTAAGCCGCCGTGCCGGCCCGCCGCTCTGCCATCACATCTCAGGGTCGGCTCCGGCTGCGGCGCGTCACCTCTTGCACGGAGGTCTTGCCATGGCAATCCGATGGGTGGTCCTGATCGGCCTTGTGATGAGTCTGTGGACCGCGGCACCCCTGCAGGCCGGGTCCGGAGACATTTCCACCGTCATCGAAAGCTTCGTCACCGGACAGCTTCCGGACGCCAGCGGGCATGTCTGGGTGGTCAACGGCACCCAGTGGCAAGCGGACAATGAACTGGTCGTGGATCTTCACACGATCGTCATGGGACGGGCCGGAGCCTCCCCGACGGAAAACCGATTCTTGCTGCTGATCGTGCCAGGAAAGCTGGCCGCCGCACAGACGATCCCGCTGGACGGCGCGGACTGCCAGCCGGAACACACCACTTAATTCCCAGGTGGCCCGAAAAGACAATGCCCCGTCCGCCGTGAGGCGGACGGGGCATTGTCTTGCGAGCCGGTCTCTTTCGAGCCGACTACTTGATCATCAACAGCTTCCCGCCCACGTGCCCCGGATGCAGGTGACACTTGTAGACCAGCGTCACACCCTGAGTCGCATAGAAGAGGTCGCTGGTCGGAACGCCGATGTACTTCGTCTCCCCCGGCTTCAGAACCACCTGGGCCTTCAGCACGGTCGGAGCGCCGAAGGATTCATCCGCCGTCAGCAAGAACCCGTGTTCCGCGCTGGACTTGTTCGTCACCTTCAGGACCACCGGCCGACCGGGCCGCACCTTGAAGTCGATGACCGTCACGGGCGGATACCAGACCTTGGTTTCACCAAGCTCGATGGCAAAGAGTTCCTGATCCACCGTCAATTCCTTGAACGCCTGGCCGACCACAGAGCCCGTATCCAGGTCGCCGATTTCGACGCCGCCTGAATGGTGGGCGAACGAGACCGACGTCCCGGCCACCAACACCAAGAGGCCGAAAAATACCGACAACAACATCTTACCCATAGCCTACCTCCCTTGGAAGAAAAGAGCTGTGATTAGGTTAGTGAATGAGGAAGACCCCGCCTGGCACAACAATGACTAGAGCCAACGCCGACGAATCGGCTACCACCACCTGACCGGTGCCCCTTATAACATAGGCGGTAATGGGAAGCAAGAATGTTCTTTGCTTGCCATGGTCCCATGCAATACTCGAATTGTTTACGATTCTTCACCATACCGGGAATGCCGCATCTTGGGCCTATCGGCCGGACGGCATTCCTCCTGTGGCCATTGCCATCTCCGCTTCGCCCCGCCCCATCAGCAAGTCAAACGGCGCATAGTCATCGGTAAGCACAACGCCTTCCGGCCAGGCCTCTTCTCGTCTCGTGGCCAAGAGCATGGATGTTTTTGCGGGCATCCGTCGCCCTTCGATCAGGCGGTTGAGCCGGTCTGCAAATTCCGGGTGGCGGATCGTCGCTGCGGGAGTTCCGGCAAAAAAAATCAAGTTGTCCGCTCCCTTCGATCCCTCTACCGCAAAGGACTCGATGACGGGAAAGGACGTCCGCATCGTCGCGACCACCGCCTGGGAGCGTTGGCGGTCCGGCCCGCTCCTCGAGGACGCCAAATTAACCGCCAGCACCCCATCGGGCTTGAGATGTGACCGGACCTCCGCGAAAAACTCTTTAGTGGTGAGGTGGAAGGGCACAAGATGCCGCGCAAAGGCGTCCACCCAGATCACATCATACTGGTCGGCCGCCGTGCGCAGGAACAGGCGCGCATCTTTCACATAGACATGGTGGGACGCCGGCGGCGTATAGCTGAAATATTGTTCGGCTGCCCGGACTACGGAGGGATCGACCTCCACGATATCCAGGGTCAGCTCAGGCCAGTACCGAGCCAGCCACTTGGCGATCGAGCCCCCCCCATGCCCCAAGATCAGCCCCCGTCTGGGAGGAGCGCTCACCGCCGTTCCCTGGTCCTGCGGCTCAGGCATTAAGGCCAACGCCGCCATCATCATATGACTATAAGGCAAGACCAAGTCCACCGGATCGAAACGCCACATCACGGCGTGGAAGGTGCGATCTAGAACCAGAATCCGTATCAGGTCCGTATCGCGAACCCTGAGCTGCTGGTAGGGACTGTCCTCTTGATAGACCGGCGCGGGCAACACCAAATCCGGATGCCAGGCCAGCCAGGCCAGCCCGAGCCCGCCTCCCACCAACACCAGGCTCCCGAGGGTCCGCACCGCCGCACGCGCCTGAACGGCCACCGACCGCCACCACCAGAAGAGCCCGAGCAGAACCTGAACGGCTCCCAGCAGGGCCACCAATGTCACGCTGCCCAGCCAACTCAACAAGAAAAACGCCGTTCCCCAAGTCCCGACCAGGCTGCCGACCGTGGAGACCGCGATCATGCGGCCCGTGTGCCTCCCCAGATGCCCCATATCGCCGATGGAGAGCCGCAACAGGGCCGGCAGGACCCCGCTGAGCCCGAGCGCCGGGGGAGCGAGCAGAATACTGGCGGCCAGACAGGGCCCCCAGCGCGGATCCTGAACCCAGTCGGCGACCTGGAACATGACGGGATCGCCTTTCCAGGCCAACAGAAACGTCCAGGCCCCGGACGTCAGCAGCAGCCCGGCCAACACCGAACCGCCGTGATGGCGATCCGCCAGCCAGCCTCCCAGCGCATAACCGCTGCTCATCGCGGCCAGGATAACGCCGATCAAAGCGCCCCAGACATACAGCGAATTGCCAAACACGGGGGCCAGCAGGCGGCTGCCCAGAATCTCCAGCGCCATCACCACCGCGCCGGTCAGAAACGCGGTTGCGAACAACGAGATGGGGGACGAGCAGGCCGGAACGGATGGAGCGGTCATGCGAGGGGCATTCCAACTGCCGAACGATGAACGGAAGAGCATTGCATGGTCGTCTCAGGCTGGATGGGCTAGCACGCGCCCCAGTTCTTGAAGTATCGGAGGAGGCCGCGCACGGAGATCATTCCGACGACCTGTCCGTCTTGGGTAACGGCCAGGTGCCGGATGCCCTTGTCGGCCATGAGATCGCTGGCATCGTGGGCGGAACAGTCGCTTTCAATCGTGATGACGGGGCTGCTCATGACGGCGCGGACCGGTACCTGCGCCGGGTCAAGCCCCTGGGCCATGGCTTTCCGGACCAGATCCGTCTCACTGACCACGCCCAGATAGGCGCCCTCACACACGACAAACAGCGCCCCGACTTGCGCCTCCCGCATCAACCGCGCGGCTTCGGCCAGTGTCGCATCCGAACCGACCGTCCGAATCGCCCGGTTCATCATCACCGCCAAGGGCCGCAGCATTGCGCCGCTTTGAAGCGCCATAGACTTCATGCCTCAGCTTCACGCATCACCGCCCGCAACGAGGCAAAATTGTACTGGACCCTTGCGGGGGAGTCAACCGAAGCGCCGCTGCAG
>Ga0233425_10001269_pt1 | contig 58078 bp, 39 predicted proteins | sample Watercolumn_Towu_2_FD_181712 | JGI IMG/M metagenome (GOLD analysis project Ga0233425, IMG submission 181712) | Freshwater microbial communities from Lake Towuti, South Sulawesi, Indonesia - Watercolumn_Towuti2014_140_MG | ecosystem: Environmental > Aquatic > Freshwater > Lake | place...
TGACCGCCACCGGCTCCAGGAGCCCTACGCCGACCGGGTCCTGGGATTCCCCTGCCAGATCATTCATCGCTCGCTTCAGCCGATCGCCGACCGGCCTGGGCTGGCGTCTCACGCCGCCAGCATTAGAGTTCCCGTTGCACTGACCAACAACCGCTAATAACTAATACTCGAGGCTCACACGCGGTTAGACAACTGAAATCCGAAATAGTTGCAAGAATTGTGCCGGACGGCTTGGGGGGACGCCAGGGAAGGGAATGGGGCTCGCCCTCAGCCCCGCCCTTCCCCTAGTCCCGCCGAAGCCTCTGGGCGAAGGAGGAGAAGAGAAGGTGAACAATCGGGCGCGATGGTCGAGGCGAGCCCAGTTGGCGCGGTCCTGGCAGAGAGGTTGGGCCTGGAAGCCATAGGACGAGGAAACCCACGTATTGCAGGAGCTACGGGCCGGTGGAGGCTCGCTAACGAGGTCGTAAGCGGCGGTAGGGAAGATGCCGATCTGGCGGGATTTTTCGACCATGCGTTTGGGGCTGGAATCGTTGATGAAGCGCAACTGGCAGGGGCGTAGGAAGTTATGGAGGCTGCGGCGACCCTGGTCGGGAAGGTTGGTGGTGATGGTGTCGTTGGCTGGGTGTCGCATCGAGGCAGTTGATTTGCGGGTAAAAGGGCCATTTGTACCGGTGCGTTAGAGGGTGATTTTGGGTGTAAGTTACAGGAACTTAAGCTCTTGCACGATTTGGTGGAGTTTTCAACTGGGATCCCCCCGTATTTCAGGCTCTTTCAGGATAATCCGGAAGGGCTCATGGCGGGGGGAAAGGCGAAAGGCAAAAGGCAAAAGGCAAAAGGCATCCGCCGCCGCTGAAGCTATGGCGGACAAGGAAGGCTGGGGGTCCGCAGATTGACGCAGATTGGCACAGATGAACGGAGCCGCGAAGGAACGCAAAGAACGCAAAAGGAAAAGCTGCGGGCGACATGAAGGTGGGCATCCCGTGGTCATGGGTTCTCCTTTCCTTTCGGCGGCCCCGTACCGGTTGGTCGCCGCGGCGAGGGCCACATCGCGCCGCGACGGGCGGGCGTGATCCGACGGTCCGTCGCGGCCGCCGCCCGCAGCGCGGCCTGCGAGCGCGAATTTGGGGCGGGGACCATGGATGATCAACGACTCCGTTGACTCAATTGACTCTATTACGGTTTTTTCGGGGAGGCCGGACGGGGGATCCGCAGATTGACGCTCCGCTGCCGCTGAAGCTATGGCGGACGGGAGATTGGCGGAGATGACCGCAGCCACGAAGGAACCCAGAGAACACGAAACGGGAGATGTGGGTGAAGGAGGAACCGCGAATCCCGCGGCGGCGGGACCAATGGACGCGAATCCGGGGGCCGGCGGTTGTGAGAGCGGGTAGGCGCGAAGCCGAAGAACTTCACACGAAGACGCTAAGTCACGAAGCAGAATGCCGGTCTCGGAGTGAACACCGGCACCCTGTTCACGACCACTTCTGTCATGACACCGCCTCGCGGCTGAACAGCGTCAGCGACGGGACGTATTCCGCCAGTTACACGTACCTTGCCAATTCGCGGTTGGTGAGCCAGGGTACATCCAAGCAGAACACGACCGCACGGATGACCACGGCGCGTCAGTATGATCTCGCGAATCGATTGCAGCAGACCACCGCGACACCGGCGGGCTCAGGGCAGTCGGCGCTCGCTTGAGCGTACGGCTACAACCCGGCGTCGCGCCGGACCCGGGTCGATCTGGCCGACGGTCCCTATCGGGTGATGGCGTACGACGACCTGGGGCAATTGACGTCGGCACGCCGCTTTCTCAGGGATCCACGGTGTGGCGGTCATCGAGGAGCTACCTCACCAATGAAGACGCTCGTGATTAGAAAGAGGCTTGCCCACGTGGCTAGTGCGGTCTTGGGCGTCGCTTGTGTTAGCACCTGGACCCAGGTGTGGATCGTGCTGAGCCAAGAGCGCTTTCCGGGGCATGGAAATGCTCTTGACCTTGTGCTCAGGGCGGAGCGAGTGGCGCTGTGGTCCGGGGTGCTCGGGCTAGTGTTGTTTGCCACTGGTTCGCCCAAGCGCATGCCCGGGATCGCCTTTCTGATCGGGGCAGTCATCGGGGGGGGCGTGCTTTGCTGGACGTGGCGCGCCGGCTTCTAGTTCGAGCCGTGCAGCGTTGGTACGATGCCATGCTCTGGCGTCGTCAATGCGTGAGGCAGCCCATGTGTCGTGACGTGAACAATGCCTCGGTGTATCGTCTCGGCGCCTATTTCCGGAAGGAACTGGCGGTTGGGAATGCGAGCGCATCCCAGTATCCCCAGGTCACAGTACACGCGACGACCAGCGAACGGTGCGCCCGGGAAGGGCCATAGAAGGAGCCACTAGCCCGGAGGGGACACCGGACGCGGCACAAGGGTGAGTCTTCTCGCCTCTTTACCTGGGCAGGCCACGGGCACGGATCGGGTGCGGGCCGTTCACGTCCTGGGTGTAGCCTTGTTTGGTTGCGGATCTCGAAGGGGGATGGCCCGAGGCGTAGCGGTTCATTCGCTTCGCGGCACGATCGTCGGCAAAGATCCGAGCTTCGGCGTCGTTGGCGTAGAAAGTGTTGGGCCGCCAGCATATCTTCGCTTTCTTCCGCTTCTGTGGTGGTTTTCTGCCCGGTGGCTTTCTCGGGGGCCTTCGGGGTCCAGGTTGTGCTGGCAGGGTGGGCGCCGCCACAAGGGCCGGGTTGGGGGCCTTGGGTGGCTGGGGCGCGCCAGGGCCCGCCGGCGGGTGTACGGGCGGAGACTCTCCGGCTTGATCTGCTACTTGTTGCAGGCACTTGAATACCGCCTCCGGGACGAGGTCGGCGGGTGCAGCCCCGAACAGCTCGCGGAGAGTAGCAAGGCACTTGTAGAAGGGGCGTCTCCTCACTGAGCCATCCGGTCTAAGACGCGCCTCGGCGTATAGTTCGGGCATCCGCGAAATGGCGTCTTCGGGCGTCATCTTAGGCCCTTGAGGCGTTGGGGTGCTTTGGGCCTTAGTATCCATATCGGTGCGGTTGTGCACCCGCTTGGGGCTACTTTCGGAGTTCGTCCAAGGGGACCCAGTCGCCGGGGGCGCGCTCGTATCGCCAGAAACTCCATCCGTTGCACGTTGGGCGCTTGCAAGCAACCGCGCCAGCGAGTGACGGTGAGCTATACGTTTTCCCGTCGAAGCGGATGGTGCCGTCGCGACGGGATTTTGCACGGAGCGTCGCGCCTTTGAATCGACTGCGAAGCTGGAGTGGCTTTGTCGTGTAAGCTGCCAAGATCGGCTTTCGGCCGGTTTTCGCAAGGACCTTCGTGATCCTCTTTACGGTGCGGACCGGGGTTGCCGGCGAAGGGCCGAGGAGTTCCTGGATCTCAATTTGCAGAGAACCTTTGATGTCGCGGCGGAAGCGGCGACGCAGGTCCTCGGATTTGGCGAACTTGCCTTTCTGCTTGTTTCCCTTGGTCTTGACGATTCGAAGCAGGAGCGATTCCAGTTCCCGCAGGTGGCTATCGCCGATGGTGACATAGACGCTGAACCGGTCCCACGATTGGCCGTGGCGGTCCTTCAGGTGGTGGCGCAGACGTGTGCGGAGATCGGACGCGAGGCCAACGTAGTAAAGCTTACGGCACCGATAGAGGGCATAGACGCCGTGGCGATTGCGGACGTAATGCCGGATGATCTGCTGATATTTTTCGAGGGCCTGGCGGGAAATGTCCTCCAGGTGCTGACAGACCAAAGGTTTTTTCCTGGCCATGCGTGCTTCTGCTGACTTTTGCGGAGGTTGGCGGCGTTCTCCGAGGATGTCCAGCATTTAGTTGAAACCTCTCTGAGTGGCTCATTTCAACATGCTATTAGGATGAACTGATCGTGGCCGGGAAAAGGGGTCAGCCAGCCATTAGGGCCATTTGTCCACAGAAAAAGGCGCTGCCGCCCGATTATTTTTCTCTGCTAAATCGGCATACCGCGCCGCTTCGGCCACGCCTGCATCGGCGCGAATCTGCGTCTTCGTCGTTTTGATTCGAACCGCCGTGCCGCGATCTTGGCGGCGTGTGCGCGGCGGCGCGGATGTGGTGGAAAAGTGGCGGTTTGAAAATCCGGATCATGGCGTAAACGGGTCATAAACTGGTCAGTTCTCATGATTGATTGACAAGTGACCGCTCGATCTTCTGCTGTCGTGCAGCCGACTGGGAAGTCGGCGATACAGGCGACCAACGAAGACCTGTTGGCTTGCCTGAAGGATCGAGGCGTTACGGCTGAAATCGGCGTTGGTTAGGCCGCGATGTCGATTTTGCCTTCCGCTCGGCGATCAAGGCAGGTGTGCGAGGCCTGGCGCGCAGTTTTTTTGAACAATTTTTTCTCGCAATTGAGTTAGGCCAGCCAGTTGCTTATTCGCAGGCATGAAGTCTGCGGTTTTTTTTGAACGCGACGGCATCCTGAACCTGGTTCGGGTCGAGCGACATCACCAAGTCACCCCGCTGACGCTCGACGAGTTTCATCTCAACCCCGACGCGCTCATGCCTTTGCGTCTGCTCAAGCAGGCGGGTTGCCTGCTCTTGGCGACGACTTCCCAGCCCGGCCTCTCCCGGGGCTACCAGTCGCGGCGGGAGTTGGACCAGATGCACGCGATGCTCCGGCGCAGCTTTCCCCTGGATGATCTTCTCGTTTGCCCGCATGACGAGACGGACCGCTGCCCGTGTCGCAAGCCCAAACCCGGGTTGCTGGTGGAGGCCGCCTTCAAGTGGCACCTGGACCTGGACCGTTGTTTCGTCGTGAGCGACAAGTGGCAGGACGCGGACGCGGCGCGGAACGCCGGCTGCACCTCAATCCTGTTGGAATCGCCCTGGCTGGGGTATGTGCACCGGGATTTCGTGGTGCCGACGTTGGCGGCGATGGCGAACAAGATTCTGCAACTGCGCGCCTCGAGCTACGTGTTCACGGAGCATCTTTAGAAGGTGAACCCCAGCGCTGACTGGATCGTCAGGTCGTTGGGCTGCACACCGTTAGGCGGCCTCGAGTCGTAAAGATCGATGACGTTGAGGCTGAGGGTGAGGCTCTTCCAAAGGGGATAGCTCAGGCTGGCCTCGAACCGCAACCGGTAATCGCCGAAATCCGCGTAGTCAGGCAGGAACTGGGCGCGTTCTTTGAAGACCAGCTTGGGGGTGATGTTCCACGCCAGCGCCTGTCCGAGGGTGATCGAGACGTTCTCCTTGGTGGTATGGCCGGTGTAGAGGTAGCGGTGGTATTGGCTGCCCGTTTCGAGGGTGCCCAGAATGTTCGACCGGGACAGGAATTTGTAGCCCAACCCGGCGCCCTCTTCGTACGTGAGGTCAATTCGACGCACTTCGTCATACCCCACCCCGGCGCTATTGAAGGCGTAAAGCCGCCGGTCCTGGCCGAAATCGATTGTGGTGCGCATCTCGCCGTTCATCCTGTTGGCGGCCAGGTCCCGGTCGGTTCGGCCATAAGCGAAGGCGTAGTCGATTCCGTTCTGAAACCGGTTCCTGGCGTACACCGCCTGGGCCCGCGCAGTGTAGAGCTGGCGGTCTTTGGTGCCGAAGCCAAGGTCGGCGCCGAGTTGGACCTGGCCATGCCAGTTGGTCCGCCAGGAGGCTGGCTGCGGCGCCGAGACCGGGGACGAGGCCGCGGCTGGGGTCTCCTTGCCGACAGGTTTGCCGGTCTCGGGTCCCGCCGCCTCGCTCTCGAGCGGTTCACGGCTGGCGATGAGCGAGAGCGGCACCTGCACCTGTCCGAAGGTGGTCTCCAATGTCACAGCCTGCTGGTCTTCCGCCCGGACAATGCCAGTGAGGCGATCGCCGTTGCGGAGGTGAATCACCACGCTCTGCGCCTGGGAGCGCGGCGGCAACAGCAGCAGGCCAGCCAGGAGGGCGAGCCAAAGGCGATTGACCGGCGGGGTCCAGGTCCCTCGGCTGCTATTGGGCTTTCGGGGATATGCGGGACGGACGATCATGGCTGGGTGAGCCAGGCGCGCTACCTTCGGCCGCGGCTGGCTTGGGAAGGTCTGCCGCCGTGAACATGCGAACGCCGCCCGCGACCGTGATCGTGCCCTCGGCGTCCGCTCGCAAGCTCGGGCGCGAGGTCGAGTATTGGTAGATCTCGCGGACCTGCAGCTCGCCGTCTGGCCGTACGACGCTGTAGCCGAAAGCTCGAGCCCCGGTCTGGAAGAGGACGTGCAATTGGCCGTTCTTGTCCACCTGCGCTTCGGGGCGGCTAAAGGAGATCAGCGGTCCCAGCGGAAAGACACGGAACAGGCGCGCTTCGCGTTCGTCGGTGATTCGGACGTAGAGCCGGCTTTGTTTCTGGCTGGTGGTGGCGAGCAGGATGTACTTGCGCACCTCGGTGTCCGCGGCGTTTGGAGCGGAAGCCTGGGGCAGACCGAACAGTTGTTCCCACACCCTCGCCCCGCTGATGACGTTGAGGGCCTGCGGTTTGCTGAGAATCTCGGTGTCTCCCGGCGGCACGCGAAGGGTGGCGGTGACGCGGTAACGGCCGGGGTGTGTGAGGTCGAAGCACGGGGCGAGGTCAGCCCGCCGCGTGCCCTTGGAAGAGGATGGGAGATCGAACTCCTCGAGCAGGGCGGGGTCGCTGAGCCGCTCGACGGCACGCCCGCTGTCGGCTTCGACCGCGAACTTGAGCCATGACGAGTCCGCCCCCAGCCGGAGGGTGCGGCCGGAGAAGTTGGTGATTTTAACCGCCGCGATCATCTGCTCGCCGGCGAGGTATTGTTCCTGGTCGAGGCTCACTTCAACGGTGATCTGGGCCATGAGCGCGACGCTGCCTGCCACCAGGCCGCCGAGGACGGCGGCGAATCGGACTCCTCGCCGTCCAGGCGCGACGAGATCGCCGGCAGGATTGATACACTTGCCGCTGGCAGGAGGCTGGATGATGGCGGACATAATCAGTTCCGATTTCTGACACCGATGGTCGTTCAATCTAAGCGATCGCGGCTGAGTCGCAAGGGCCATTTGGCTATCAGTGGCCGGCAGGAGCGCCGATCAGGCCGGGGCTGCGGCGGTTTCGCGCCGACGGAGAGGATGAGTGAGGTTCAGTCGGGCCAGGGGGCCGTCCGGCTCGAGCGGGGCGTGTTCTGCCTGCGGCGGGGCCAAACGCTCGAGCACGGCGGCGGCCACGGCCTCCGGGGTCAGGAGCCGCAGGCATTCGATTGGCCTGGGGTTGAGGCAGTAGCTCTTGCGGCATGGCGAGCAAGGAAGCGGCGACCGAAGCACGCGTTCGACCTGCCGATACGGGCCAGTGCGGCGCGGGTCGGTCGGGCCGAACATGGCAACGACGGGCTTGCGCAAGGCAGCGGCGATGTGCATTGGCGCTGAATCGTTGGCCACCAGCAGATCACACAACCGGAGCCACTCGACCATTTCGAGCAAAGTGGTTTCGCCGGAGAGGTCGAGGCAGACCCCGGGCGAGGCTTGGGCGATGGCTTGGCCCAGGGGCGCTTCGGATGGGCTGCCGAGGATCACGAAGCGTTGCCCCGGCAGCGCACGGGCGAGCTGCTGCACCAGCGCAATGTAGTAATCGGCTGGCCAGCGCTTGTTGAGCCAGCGTGCGCCGGGGTGAAGGGCGATCCAGCGCGCGCCGCTCGGCTGCCATTTCTGTTGCAGTTGGGCTGCGACATCTTGTCGCATCGGAAGCCACTCGAAGTCCCAGCGCAGTGGGACCTCGAGGGTGCGCAGGACTTCGAGGTACCAATCGACAGCGTGGGAGTCGGGGGTGGGCCGGCGGATGCGGACATCGTAGAGGGCGGAAGCGCCTTCGCGGGCATCGTCGAGTCCGATCGAGAGGCCGGCGCGCACGAGCCAGGCGAGCAGGCCGCTGCGGGCGAGCGCCTGGAGGTCGATGACGCAATCGAACTGGAGGGCGCGCAACTGGCGGATGCTGGCGATGGCTTCGGGCCAATAGCGTGGCGAGGCCCAGCGGCGGCGTTGGAAGAGGCAGAGGCCGGTGAGGTCGGGATCGTTCTCGAGCAGCGGGCTCAGATCGCTGTCGATCCACCAAAAGAACTCATCGTTGGGCTGCGCGCGTTTGAGCATGCGCAGCACGGGGAGGGCCTGGACGACGTCTCCGAGCGAACTGGGTTTGAGGATGAGGGTCTTCAAGGCCGGCCGGCGTGGGTGCGCGCCCACGGGGCGTCACTTGCCCTCGGCCAGGCGTTCGGCGAGGCGTGGGGGGAGCCCGGCGGCGAGGATTTTGGCCTGGGTCTTGGCGATGTCCCAATCGAGGCGGCGCAGTTCGATGGTGGCGTCGTCCAGATCGTAGATGACGTAGGTGGCCTTGGGGACGCCATCGCGGGACTGGCCCACACTGCCGACGTTCACGAAATACTTGCGGCCGGGCTCGATGCGGAACTTCGAGTAGGTGCCGCCGCGCACGACGCTATCGCGGATGAAGGCGACCGGCACGTGCGTGTGGCCGAAGAAGCAGATGCTGGTGTTCTGGTAGGTGAAGCTGGCGGCGGCGGCGAGTTTGTCGAAGACATACCCCCAGCGCTGGGGCGCGTCGAGCGTGGCATGGACGATCGAAAAGCTGGCGACGAGGCGAAGGTACTTCAGCTCACGGAGCCACTTGCGGTCGTCCGGGGTCAACTGGTCGCGGGTCCACTCGACGGCTTCCGCGGCCTGGGGGTTGAATCCTTCGAGGGTGCTATCGGCGGAGCAATACTCATCGTGATTGCCCTTGACGCAGGGCATGCCCATGCCGCGGATGATATCGAGGCATTCCTTCGGGTTGGCGTTGTAGCCCACCACGTCGCCCAGGCAGGCGTAGTGGGTGCACTTCTCGCGTTTGGTGTCTTCCAACACCACTTCCAACGCCTCGAGGTTGGCGTGGATATCAGCCAGGACTGCGAACTTCATTGCCAGAACTCACATCGACTAACCGACAATCTCAAAGCCACGCAGGTTGCCCTGCGGTTCCGACCAGGAAACCATTTCCTGGCGGATCAACGAACCCAGACCGGAATCACGGATGGCCTGTTGGAAGGCCTCGAGTTCGGGGCGCTCGCCTTCCGCCACGAGTTCCACGGTTCCATCCGGCAGGTTCCGCACCGACCCGGTGACCTCGAAACCGCTGGCCACGCCGCGCGCGGTGTAACGGAACCCAACGCCTTGCACAGTGCCTGAATAGAGCACTCGCAAGCGCCACCGCTTCATGCTTGCCCGCGCCGGCGGCCTCTGCAAGCCACCGCCCGCACCGGGCGAAGGTCATGACCCGTTCTTTTCATCCGTAAATAAAGACACAACCTGCCCGGTTTGCGCAATGATTTTATGATTCCTTGTCCAGGCGTTTGGCGGCGCGGCGCTTGGCGTCGAGGAGGCGGGACGTGGTGGTGGCGCGTGGCTGCGGCTGGGCCGGCTCCGGCGCCGGCTGGGCAGGCGCCCCGGAGGCGGCTGGCGCCGGCGCTTCCGTCGGGATGGGCAGCACGAGGGGCGCCTCGGCCGGTTGCGCCGGGGCGAAGAGTTCCGCGCGGGGCTCGGCCTCACCGGGCGTGTGCCGGGCGCGCACGGCTTCGCGCCGGGCGAGCAAGGCGGCGAGGGATTCGTCCGCCTCGGCGGCGCGCGGTTTGCCCTGCCAGAAGAACAGGTAACGCCGCAGGGTCGCGGTGGCCTTGAGCCATTCGGCGCGGTCGAGGTAGATGCGGCGGACGCCGACGTCGAGGGTGAAGAGCAGGACGGCGAGTTTAAGGAGACCTTCCCAGAGGTCGCGTGGCTGAAAAGTCTTGAGACGGTCGTGGAGGAAGGGGTTGACGGCCGGATCGGAGCGGTTGCTGGCCGGGATGACCCGGCCGCCGCCCTCCTCGGCCAGACGTTGCAGGAGGCTGTGGTTGGGCTCGGTGGCGCTGAATTCAGGCGAATAGTTCAAGCTGGCGCCGAGGGCTTGCGAGGCGACCAGTTTGCCGTCCTTCAGTTCCATGAGGTTGAGCAGGTAGGCTCCGACCTCGCGCGTGGGGAACCGCGCCTCGTAACGGCCCGGGCCAGTCTGCTCGAGGCGCACGACCTGGCGCTCGCCCTTGGGGCTGACCACGATGGTCTGCAGGCCGAGGAAGTTGCGATAATTGCCCTCGCGATCGAGGGCCTCGACGCTGATGACGCCCTCGCCCTTCTCGATCGAGACCTCGGTGTTGAAGTCGGCGTTATCGACGCGCCGCAGCGCCCATTGGGCGAGCTGCGACCAGAACTGGCGGTACTTGCCCCAGCTCAGCCAGTCCGCCGCCCACTTGGCCTTGGCGTCGGAGGTGAACGCCACGGACCGGCCCAGTCCGTATTGCCAGTGGGCCAGGATCGGATCGCCCTTGTCGGAGATCAGCGGCACTTCGGCGCGGCTCTTGGGCGTGCTGCACACGTAGCCGCGCAGGGTGGGAATCTCGGCGGCGCCGATGCCGCGCACGACTTCGCTCGCCACGGCGAGCTTGGGCTTGAACGGTTCCTCGAAGATGGCGGACTTGAGAATGACCATTGCCTCCTTGATGAAAATCTGCGGCAGCTTGTTGGGGTCGCGCACGTCGTAGAATCGTCCGCCTCCCTGGTCCGCGATGCGAATCATGGTGTCGGGACCCGAGTGGCCCGAGATCATGACGGTGCTGACGGTGATGCGGTCGTTCACCATCGCTTTCATGAGCTCCGCGCTGGGCGGACCCGGGTCGCCGTCGCTGAACACGACGAGGTGCTTGAGATTTGCGGAAGATTGTTTGAGCCCCTTGTTCTTGTCATCGCCTTTGTAGGCCATCTCCATGACATGCTGGAAACTGGGGAGGTCGCCCTGGTTCATGCCGGAGATCTTGCGGCCCATTTCCTTCTTGTCGCCGACCTTGGCCAGCGGGAAGAGCCAGCGATCGGTGCCGTCCCACAGGACCACGCCCATCTCGTCCTGTGGACCGAGGGCGTCGAGGGCCGCCAGGGCGGTTTCACGGGCCACCTGGTTGCCGTTGTTGAACTCCATGCCGTGCATGATGAGCACCAGGGCGCCGCTCGGGAGGACCTTCTTGCTGGTCAGTTCCATGTCCACCGGGAGCGTGGCCTCGAGGGGTGTGCCACGGTAACCGCCGGCCGCGTAGGCCTGATCGCCGCCCACGCACACCAGGCCCACGCCGAAGTCGCGCACGGCGCTCTCGAGCAACCGCATGAGGTTGCTCCCGAGGTCACCGGCGGCGATGTTGCTCAGGAAGATCGTGTCATAGCTCTGCATCTCGGCCAGGGTGGCTGGGAACCCGGACAGGTCGGTCACCTTGACCTCGAGCCGGGAGGATTGCAGCGCGCGCGCCAGGGTCTGGTCCTGGGCGGGGTCGGCGGAGACCACCAGGATGCGCGGATCGCCGCGCACGCTGGCGAAGCTGCTGGCGCGGTTGTTCTGCGGCACCAAGTCCCCCGGGGCGTCGAGTTGGACGTCGTAGGTATAGAAGCCCGCCTCGGGGAGCGTTTGCGAAAATGTGAACAGGTTCTTGCCCGGCGCCAGTTCGACCTTTTCTTCGCCGAAGTGCTGGTCGTTGCGGTAGAGCCGGAGCGTGGCGCTGCGGCGCTGGTCCGCCTGGGCGAAGATCTTGACCTCGAACGTTTGCCCTTTCTTGAGCGTCGAGGGCACGCTCAGCTTTTGCACCGAGACGTCCCCGCCGCGCGTCATGCCCAGCGGCATGACATCCACGGTGACACCGAGGGAGCGCGCCGCCACGACCGCGCCCAGGGCGTCGCCCATGTTCTCGTTGCCGTCGGAAAGGACGACGAGCCGTTTCTGGCCGGTTTCCGGGAACGCGGCGGTGCCGAGTCGCACGGCGCTGGCGACGTCCGTGCGCTCACTGCCCACCACGGCCTGGATTTTCTGAACGTCCACCTTGAGGTTCGGAGTAGTCTCGATGCTGGCGCCGTTGCCGAACACCACCACGCCACCGCGGTCCACGGCCTTCTTTTGCGCGGCGGCGCGGTTGAGGTATTCGCGGGCCATTTCCTGTTGCGGAGAAGGCACGCTGTCCGAGCGATCGAGCAGGAAGAAGACATTGATGCCCTCGAGCGGCCGGAGCCACTGGAGTCCGGCGATGCTCAGGACGAGCGCCAGCACGATGACCAACCGGAGGACGAGGGAGGTCCAGCGCCGCCAGGGGCCGGTTTGGACATGGGTTTTCCAGGCCAGCCAGATGGTCCACCCCAGCGCCACCGGCAGGCAGAGGAGCCACCACGGATTGGTGAATTGGAAGCTCATGCCGGTTTGCGCACGAACTTCTGCACCCGATGGTTGCCGGCGTCGGCGACGTAGAGATTGCCCGCCGAGTCCAGGGCGATGCTCCACGGGTTGCTGAGCTGGCCCGGGGCGGGGCCGGGCCCGCCGAGCGTCTCGACGGGCCGGTCCTCGGAGTCAAAGACCTGGATGCGGCTGTTGCCGAATTCGCAGACGAACTGGTAGCCAGCCGCATCGACGCGAACGTCGTAGGGGTAACTGAGTTGGCCCGGGCCGCCGCCCGCGCGTCCGTAGGCGCGAAGCCACTGGCCGGCGGCGGAGAACACTTGAACGCGGTGGTTGCAGGAATCGGCGACGTAGAGCCGATCGGCGGCATCGAGGCCCAGGCCTTCGGCTCGGTTAAATTCACCGGGGCCGTCGCCGAACCGGCCCAGGCTGGCCAGCCAGGTCGCGCCGTCGGCGGAAAAGCGTTGCACGCGTTCGGTGACGCCGTATTCGCTCACCAGGACCTCGCCGCGAGAATTCACGGCCACCGAGCGGGGCAGACCCAGTTCGCCCGTGTTGGTCCCGTGGCGGCCCCACTGCCAAAGGAGCTTCCCTTCGGCGGAGAAATGGTTGACGCGGGCATAATGCGGCTCGAGCACGATCACCCGGCCCGTGTGGTCGCGGCACATGCCTTTGGGCTTGCCCAGGTCGGTCTGTGGCATTTGCCAGGCGAGCACGAACGCGCCGTCACGTCCGAACTTCTGCACGCGCCCGGTCATATCGACCACGTAGAGATTGTCCGCCGCGTCCACCGCCACGGAACGGGGTTTGTTGAATTGTCCCGGCCCGGTGCCGCGGGCGCCGATGATTTCGACACGCTCGAAGAACCGGCTCTGCGCGAGGCGGGACGATTCGGGCGCTCGGGCACAGCCGGCGTTGAGCAGCGCGGCCAGCGCCAGGGCGGAGCAAGCGACGCCGGACCAGCGCGCCAGGGCGGGGCGCAGCCAGCGCCCCAGCCGCCAGAGCGCCAGCGGCAGCAGCGCCAGGGCCAGCAGCAACAAGCACAGCGCGTTGACCTGGGTGTTGTGCCCGTAGTGCAGGAGGTTGAAAATCCTCAGCGCGAGGGTCTCGCCACCGGGCGGGATGATGAGCACCAGCGTTTCCACATCCCACAGGCAGAGCAGATAGGTGACATACCAGGCGGCGGCGAGCTGGGGCGCCATCTGGGGCCAGAGCACGTGGCGCAAGAGTTGCCAGCGCGAGGCGCCTTCGAGCACCGCGGCGTCCGTGAGGTCGCGATCCACCGACTGCCGGGCGCGCGAGGCGCCGTGCCAGCCGGCCGCCAGGTACCGGAGCGTCAGCGCCAGCACCACCACGGCGGAGCTCTGATACACTACGCTCAAGCCGGGCCGGTTCAGGAGCAGGATCAACCCAATGCCGAGGACGACCCCTGGCACCAGGAAGGGGAACCAGACGAGCGTGCCAACCGGCAACCGCCAAGAGACCAGACCCAACGCCAGAGCGACCGTTGCGGTGGCCGCGGCGGAGAGGAAAGACATCGCGAACGCGCTCGAGCCCGCGGCGAAGACGCCCTGCAAGCCCTGCCAGGCGGTGAGCGACGCGACCGGTTGCGCCAGTGGCAAGACGACCGCGAGCAGGGCCACGACAGCGGTGATGGCGCCGCAACTCCAGGACCAGGCGGTTCCAAGCCGGCGGCGGAAGAGGGCGGCGGCTACGCCCGCCTCGAGCCTGGGCCAGGCGACCTCCCGGCGGCTCAGCCAGACGAGCATGAGCAGCGGCGCCAGGATCAGCGGCCAGGTGGAGGCCAGGGCGCCGGCGGCATCGAAGTTCGTGCTGAACCGGACATAGACCTCGGCAGGATACACCTTGACTTGCAGGATGGCCGGCACGGCGAACTGGTTCAGCGCCAGCACGAATGTAAGCACACCGGCGTGGATGAGCGCGGTCCGGGCCGACGGCAGCAAGAGCCAGCGCACCAGGCGCGTGCCATGCAGGAGCGGATCGCATTCGAATTGGCCGGACTCGAGTTTCTGCCACGCTCCGAGCGTGAGCAGGAGGGTGATGGGCCAAAGCAGTAACGAGAGAATCCAGGCCGCGCCGCCCAGCGAATAAATGCTCAGCGGCAGCCAACCCCGCAGGACGCCGGTCTGGCCGAGCAGAAAGAGCCAGCCATCCGAGACGAGGAAGGGCGGGAGGGCCAGCGCGATGATGGCGGCGCCCAGGAACCGGTGCCGCCAGACGCTCTCGCGCCCGGCGAGCCACAGGGCGGCGGCGAGGCCGAATAGCAGTGCCAGGAGCGTGGCGGCGCCGGCCACGAGCAGGCTGTTTTTGAGCAGGAGCCAGTTCACCGCAGGAAGATGTTCTTCAGCGTGGCGGTTCCGTCCTCCAACCCGGCGAGCAGGCGCGCCCAATCCGGCCTGAGGGTGGGCGCGGAGACCTGGCCGGCGGCGGCGGCCTCGAGCGCCTGGACCGCCACGAGGCGCGCCAGCACGCCGCGCTCCTGCAGGTAAGCGAAGAGTTGCTGCGCCGCTTCGGAGTGCGGGGCGTTGCGCACAACCCCGATCGTGTTGGGGATGAGCAAGAGCTCCTCGCCCAGGGGCAGAGCGGCCACGGGCGCGCCTGTGCGCTGCTCCGCGGCGATATCATCCGAATCGGTGAGGCCGACCCAGGCCTCGCCGCGGGCGACGAGTTTCGCGGCCAGCGAGTTGCCATCCAGCAGGAACGGCTGGTTGCGCTGGAGGGCGCGACACCAGGCCTCCCAGCGGGCGGGGCCCCAGGCCTGGCGGAGCGCCAGGAAATGAGTGGCCGTGGTGCCGAAAAGCGGGTAGGCCAGGGCGACCTTGCCGCGCCAGGCTTCGTTCGTGAGCTCGATCAGCGAGCGGGGGAACTGTGCGGTCTTGAGCAGATTTGTATTGACAACCAGACGGCGGCTGCGAGCCCCGACCGCCACCCAGCCATCGGCCTCGCGGAACACCCGCTGGGCCGCCAGTTGGCGCGTGCGCAGTTCCTCGTTGCTCCAGAACACGTCGCACTGCGGGTGGCCGCGCTCGGCCAGCAGGCGGTTGGCCAGTCCCACGGTCTTGACGGCCTCGCTGTCGAACACGGGCCGGACCCGGATGCCGGTGCGCACCGTAAAATCGTTCAGGATCGGCTCGGCGTAAACCTGGTCCTGAGAGCAATAGACCACGACTTCGAGGGCCGGCCGGCTGCCGCACCCGGTGGCGAAGCCGAGCAGGGCGCCGCCGCAGGCGGCGGCGAGCCAGGCGGCCCGGCGGACGCGAGGGCGCGGGTGGGGGCGGCCGGTGCTCAGGCGGTCCTCCGATGGTAGTACCACCATTCGAACAGCAGCACCAGCAGGCCCGCCCCGGCGATCCACCGCCACATTTCCAGATTCGCCTGTTTGGTCGTGGTGGCGCGAATGCGGGCGTATTTGCCGAGCTCGAGCTCCGCGCGGGGCGTGTTGTCGGTCTCGGCGGGGTCGAGCAGGTTCACGCAGATTTGCGTTGCGTTGGTGCCCGTGATGAGGCGGTAAACTCCCTGGCGTTGGGTTTCGCCGAAAACCAGTTCGCGCGCGGTTGGCTCGAGCGCGATGGTTCGCTCGGTCGCGTCCGGGAGGACCATCTTGGGGCTGCGGAGCGGCGCCGCGAGCGTGAGGCGTACGGGGTCGCCGGCGCGCACGAGCAACTGGGCGGCCGTGGCGGTGGCCGGGTTGAGCCATTCCACCGCGTTGGCCATGAAGATGGGGAACGAAGTCTTCCTCGGCCAGTTGCTTTGGAGCGTATCGAAGCCGAGCCAGATGACCCGCCGGCGGCCGGCTTCACCGGCGAGGATCAAGGGCGTCGAGGGCGATTCGACGAGGGCGACCGCCCAGGGCGGCGTTTTGATCGCCAGCGCCTCGCCGATGCCCACGTCGTCGAAGTTCACGAACCGCAGGAGCGGGTGAGTATTCTTCCAATCAACGATGGGCGGCGCTTCGACGACGCCGAAACCGGAGAGCGCGTTGGTGGCGCCCCCCCCCCCGAACCAGTTGGTCCCGGCCACGCGCACCGCCAGGACGTTGCCGGCGGGCCAGACCGTCGGCAGCATGTTGTCCACCACCACGAAATCATACCCGGCGCCGTCGTCGGCGAGGTCCGCGGCCACGCTCAGGCCGACGCTCGAGACGGCGCCCAGGGCTTTCTCGAGGAACCGATTCCCGCGTGTCACCAGGAGGACCCTGACCGGCTGGGGGAGGAGACTCACGACGGAGGCCTGGTTGTCCGCCGCCAGGTCGTCCTTGGCCGTGAGCTGCACGGTGAAGATGCCCGCGTCGGCCCGCTGCGCGGCGGCGAAGACCAGGGGGCTGGTTTCGCGCGCGCCGAGCTTCAACGGCCGGGTCTCGACTAATTGGCCGTCGAAGCGCAGCTCGACGTCGGTCTGCGCCGGATTGGTCGAGGCGTTGGCGATGCTAACGAACACCGCGCGGCGGCTCGGGTCATCGGGGTGTGAGCGGACATCGAGCGTGACAATCCCGAGGTTTTCGGCGCGCTTTCCGAAACGGTGATACACCATGTTCAGGCCCTCGTGCTTGAACTCCTCGAGCAGGCCGATGGCGCCGTCACTGAACAGGTGCACCTCGGCATCGGCGCGGTCGCGCACGAGTGGCTGGGCCAATTTGAGCGCCTCGCCCAGCCGCGTAGGCGCATCGGTGACGGTGCAAGACTGCACCGCGCGCCGCAGGGCCGGCTTGCTGCTGGTGGGTGACTGCTTGACCTCGGTGTGGCCGGCCGCCAGCAGCAGGACCATTTGGTCGGTGTCGTGCATGCTGTCCACCAAACGCAGGACGTCCCGCCGCGCCAGCTCGAAACGCGAAGGGTCGTCGTCGGTGCTCTGCATGGAGGCCGACGCGTCCAGGATCGCCACCAGGAGCCGGCCGCCGGAGGTCTTGCCGGCGAAGTAGGGGCGCGCCAGCGCCAGGATCACCAGCGCGAGCAGGAGCAATTGAAGGATGAGCAGCCAGTTGTGGCGCAGGCGCTGAAACGGCGCGCTGGCCTGGGTCTCGGCCAGGAACTTTCGCCACAGCACATTGCTCGAGACCAGCTTGACAACGCGCTTGCGTTTGAGGAGATAGAACACAACCACCACCGGCAGCGTGGCCGCGAACGCGAAGGCAATGGGCGCCAGGAAATGCACGCGTTCAGCCCCAGATCTCCGCCTGGCGGAGTTGTTTGAGCAGCAGCTCCTCGAGGGGTGTCGCCGAGCTGGCCATGAAGAAGTTCACACCCCGCAACGTGCAGAACTCGCGCAGCCGCTGGCAGTAATTGCGGACCGTCTGTTGATAGGCGGCGAGGCGATAGCGTCCGAAAGTGACTTCCTGCTGGCCGCCGGTTTCCGAATCCACCAGGCGCAGGTCACCGTAGGTCGCCGGCGTCAACTCATCGGGCGCCAGGATTTGGACCGCGCTGATGTGAAATCCGCGGCCCACCAGGGCGCCGAGCCCGGCCTCATAGCCGTCGGGATCGAGGAAATCGCTCAGCACCACCGCAAGGCCCGCCCGCCGCGCCTCCAGCGCGCCACGCCGCAAGGCTTCGTTGAAGTTTGCCGCGCCGCTCGCCGTAAGCCCGGCGAGGTTCTGGAAAAAGCCCAGGGCAGACTTGCGCCCGCGCACGGCCCGCAGCGCTCCGCGCACCACGTTCTCCTCGGCGCGCTCGGGGAAGGGCACGACGCTGACACGGTCGAAGCCGCAGAGCGCCACGTAGCCGACGGCGGCAGCGACCTGGCGGGCGAAATCGAACTTGCAAGGCTCGCCGAAGCTCATGGATTCGCTGGCGTCAAGGAAGACGCGCACGGGCAACTCGCGTTCCTCTTCATAGAGCTTGAGGAAGAGCCGGTCCAGCCGGCCGTAAAGGTTCCAATCCAGGTAGCGGAGGTCGTCCCCGGCGACGTAGGTGCGGTGGTCGGCGAACTCGACGGAGTGGCCGCGGGCGCGGCTGCGCCGTTCGCCCTTGGTGGCGCTCTTGGCACGGCGCTGGGCCAGGAGTTGGAACTGCTCGAGGCGGCGGAGCAGGTCGGGGCTGAGCAGGGGGTTCATGCCGGCTGGAAGCTTCGGCGCAGCGTCGCGGTCAGGAGGCGCGCCCGGGTCGAGGTGGAGTGGGCTGCGGCGCGTGGCATGGCAGGGTCGGTCATCCCCCGGGGACAGCCCCGCGGCGACGCAGGCGCACCAAGGCGGCGGGACCCGTTGCGGGCGCGGTGCGCCCCCGGCTCAAGCGCTCTGGGCCTCGAGCGCTTCCGCGTCCTTGGGTACATCCTTGAGAATCTGTTCGACGATGTGATCTGTGGTCACGCCTTCCGCCTCGGCTTCGAAGTTCAGGATCAACCGATGGCGCAAGGCGGGGAGCGCGGCGCTCCGCAAGTCGTCGAAGCTGACGTTGAACCGGCCCTGGGCCAGGGCGCGCACTTTGCCGGCGAGGATGAGGGTTTGCGCGCCGCGCGGGCTGCTGCCGAAACGCAGGAACTGGCTGGCGATCGGCGCGGCTGTGGTGGTCTTGGGATGCGTGGCGAGCACCAGGCGCACCGCATAGTCCTTGACATGCGAGGCCACGGGGACCTGCCGCACCAACTGCTGCAACGAGATCATGCGCTCGCGCGACAGGACGCGGTTGACCTGGGCTCGCGCCGTCTCGGTCGTGCGGTTGAGCACTTCGGTCAATTCATCCGCGGAGGGGTATCCCACCAGGAGCTTGAAGAAGAACCGGTCGAGCTGCGCTTCCGGGAGCGGGTAGGTTCCCTCCTGGTCAATGGGATTCTGCGTGGCGAGAACGAAGAACGGCTCCTCGAGGCGGCGCATCTCGCCGCCCGCGGTGACACTGTGCTCCTGCATCGCCTCGAGCAGCGCCGATTGCGTCTTGGGGGTGGCGCGGTTGATCTCGTCGGCGAGCACCAGGTGAGCGAACACCGGGCCGCGCTGGAACTCGAAGACCCGGCGGCCCTCGGGGGTTTCCATGACGAGGTTGGTGCCGACGATGTCCGCCGGCATCAGGTCCGGTGTGAACTGGATGCGGCTGAAGGAGAGGTCCAGGACCTCGCCCAGGGTGCGCACCAGGAGGGTCTTGCCCAGGCCCGGCACACCCTCCAGCAACACGTGTCCTCCCGCCATCAGGGCAGTCAGCGTGCCGTCCACGATGGCTTCGTGGCCGACGATGACCTTCCCCACCTCCGCACGCAGCGCGGCGTAGCTTTCGCGGAATTGTGCGATCTGCTCTTCGGTGCTCATGTCATTTCACTTCTTCACATCGTCAAAATAGTCCTTCACGGCGCCCTGGTAGGCGCGCGGGACCTGGTCATGGCTCTGGGCGCTTTGCGCCTCGCTCTGCGCGGCGGTAGCCGTTTCCTGGAACGAGACCGTGCTCTGGCCCTTGATGCTCACACCCTTGAGGGTGATGCTGGGCATCTGCCCACCCGGGGACATGCGGCCCTTCACTTTGGTGGGCACCAACCCCTCCGGCACGTTGCCGTCGCCGCGGTCCGTGTGACCGCGCGGGTCGGTGTCGGGACGCTCGACGCCCGAGTTGTCCCAGAGCTCGTTTTCGGGCGGGTCCATCCAATTGTTGTCATCGGCCCAGGTGCCGACGCCTTTGCCCGGCTTGCCGCCCTTTCCGCCGCGGGGCGGCCCCGGGCTGTTGCACCAGCCCATGCCATTGCCCACGCAGAACTGCGCGCGCTTGAGCGCATCCAGGCTGGCCTTCAGGTCCTGCGCGTCGGCCATCTGCTGCATGAGGTTCTCGAGCTCTTTCGACGCCTCGGCCAGTGACTTGGCGGCGCCGGGCTTGTCGCTCTTGCCCAACTGGCTGACCGCCTGCTTGAGCAAATCGCCGACTTTCCCGTACGGCCCGGCCTGCTCGGTGGCCTTGGCCACGTCGTTCATGATCTTCTGGAGTTGCTCGGGCGTGAGGTTGGCGGCCTGGAGTTGTTTGACCATTTTGTCCAGGGTGGTTTGCGCCGCCTCGACCTGGCCGTTCTTGAGTTGTTCGGCGAGGTCCTTGCCGAGTTTCTCGGCCTGTTGCTGCAATTGCTGAAGGGCCTGGGCCATCTCGCGCATGCGTTCGAGGTCCTTCTCGGCGATCTGCAAGTCTTTCATGAGCTGATCGATCTTGCCGGCCTCGAGGGCGGCGATGGCTTCCTCGAGGGCCGGAAGCGCCGCGCCCATCTCCTGGGATTGCTTGGCCAGGCTCGAGAGCGTTTTGGCGAGGCTGTCTTTGGCGGCGTCCACGCCCTGGGCATCCTTGTTCATGAGGTTGGCGGCCGCTTGCTGCGCCTTTTGCAAATCCCGCTGAAGCTTGTCGAGGGCATCCGCGCGGGCATCCTTGTTGCCCAGGGACTGCTGCAGCGCGTCGATCTGTTTCTTGAGTTCATCGGCATCGGCGGGTGAATTGGCGCTCGAGGAGCGAGCCGCCCGCTCCATCGCCTTGAGGGCCGGGCTCTTGGTCAACTCGCGGGCGTCCTGTTGGACCTTGTCGGTGATTTTGGCCAGGTCCTTGAGCGCTTCGGCCCGCGTGAGCGGATTCTTCATCATGTCGGTGCCGAGCTCGCCCACAGACTTGATGGCTTCACGGGTGTTCTCGAGGGCCGGTTTGCGGTGCTCGAGGCTGCGGCGGGTCAGGTCGGCCAATTGCCGGCCCGTCTCGCGGATGACCTCTTTGTCCCGCTCCTTTTGGAGGAAGGCCTTGCTGCGGTATTCGGGGACGAACCCGAGGGTGGCGCCGAGGGCCAGGACCAGGAGCGCCCAACGGCTGGCGCGGGGGAGCCGGTAGGGCAGGAGGGTGCGCAGGTCGAAGCGTCCGAGTTGACGGGCGGCATCCTGGACGAGCAACGCGTGCCAGGGGCCGGAAGCGGCGTCGCGGCCGAGCTCGAGGGCCGTGCTGAGCCGTTCCTTGAGCGCCTGGCGATGGTCGATCCAGCGCGCCGTGGCCAGGCGCGTGTCACGCCGCCAGGCATGGAACAGGACGCTGAGAAGCACGACAATTCCCGCGGCCACGGCGGCCGCTGGCAACACCGTGACCGGGAGCGGCAGGGCCTTGTAGGCCCCCAACGCCGCCAGCCACACCAGGGCGGCGGCCAGCAATCCCCGCCATAACCCTCGCCATGCCCTTTGCCACCGGCGCCGCTGCGCGGCCCGATCCACGGTGGACTCGATTAGTTGCAGGTCGCTCATGGTTTAAGAATAACGTGCTTCATGTGGGCTGCTTTGGCCAGCCAAATCTTGGCCTATTGCCGTTCATATTCGCCTTTGCCGAGCCGCTTGAGCACCGTGAAGCCGGCTTTCTTCGCGTCGCTGATCGAGACCGGCTTGAGGATGCGCGGGCTGTTGAAGGTGGAAAAGACCTTGCGCACGGGTTTCTTGCACAACGGGCATTTCTCGAGAGGCGGCGCGCTCGGGGGACGCCGCAACGTGAAGCGGCCCCCGCAGACCGCGCAGTCACCTTCACAAAGCTCGTATTCGTAGATGGGCATAAACGGCGGTCGGATCGGGACTTGCGATTGCCGCCGTTCACCCCGCCCAGGTGGCTCGAACCAGTCCGCCCACCGGGCGCCCGCAGCGCGCAAATCACCACAACCGGCCAAAGTATTAGACTACTCGAGGGCCGGTTTGTTCTCAAGTCAGTTTCCCTTGACGTCGTAGCAAAGGAGGATGCCCTGGTCGCGCAGATAGAGCCGCCCGCCCGCGACCACCGGATGGGCCCAACTGGCGCTGCCGCTGCGGTCCGGTTGATCGAACCGGCCCGTCTCCTGGTAGCCATCCGGGGTGGCGCGCACCAGGGCGACGGTGCCACTGCCGCTCTCGCTGCGCAGGTAAAGGTGGCCATCGGCGCAGGCCACGGCGCCCTTGCCGACGCCGTGGTTGCTCCACACGACCCGGCCGGTTTCGAGTTCCTGGCAGAGCCAGCCTTTGCTGTCCGAGTGTCCATACACATACTTACCCACCCGAATGACACCGCCGTGGTGGTTTACCATATCACGGTTGGCATAAACCGGCTCGACTTTGAAGGCCGTGCCGGCGGAACTCACCCGGAAGAGGTTGCAGCCCACACCATAGCCGCTGGTGACATAGATCAGATCGCTGCTGCTGATGGGTGTGGGGACAATGGCGGTGCGGCCAGCCCGCTCGGCGCGCCAGAGCAGCTTGCCCGAATCGGCCGCGATACCCGCCACGCTCTGGCCGGTCAGCTGGATATACTGGCGGATGCCTCCCAAGGTGCCGATGATCGGCGAGGAATACTCCGCGCTGTCGGTCCATTCACTACAGCGCCACCGGAGGGCGCCGGTCTTGCGATCCAGCGCCACGAGCGTGCCTTGCCGCCCGCCCGGGGTGCAGATCACCCGGTCGCCGTCCAGCAGGGGCGACTCCGAATAGAGCCAGCCGCCGCATTGGCCGCCAAAGTCCCGCGCCAGGCTCTTGCGCCAGACCTCCTGGCCGGTCGCCGCCGCCACGCAGACGAGGTCGCCGTGCTGGCCCAGGGCAAACACCAACCCATCCGCCACCGACGGCGTCCCGCGCGGCCCCGGCGGGTCGCCGCCGGTTCGGCCCAGCTTCGTCTTCCACACCAGACTGCCATCGGCCCGGTTGAGCGCGATCACGAAACTGGCATCATCGATGTCGCCGGCGGTGAAGATACGGTCCCCGGCGAGGGTGACACTCGAGAAACCCGCCCCCAATCCGGAGGTCTTCCAGGCCAGCCGTGGGCCGTCGGTGGGCCATTTGTCCAGCAGCCCGGTTTCTGTGGAAACGCCATCCCGGTTTGGGCCGCGCCACTGCGGCCAGTCGGCGGGCGCGGCAGCGTGGGTCGAGAGGGTGGCCAGGAGGAGGGCGATCAAGCCAGGCACGGGGCGTAACATAGTGAGAAGCAGGATGCGTGTCCTGCGCCCGGATTCAACCTTATTCGCGTTCTTCCACCACAACATCGCCGGGCAAGATCGGGTCGCCATCGATGCGCTTGAGCCGCGCGGCAAAGTCGGGGCGTTTCTTCGGCTCGAAATCCTGTGTGCGGACGAGTGCGGTGCGGGGTAGGCTCGGGCATGGCGATCGTGCGGATACTCGTGGACGGGTTCAGCCTCCTGCACAACTGGCCGCAGTTGGCGCCGGGCAAGCCCCGGCACAGCGCGGCGGCGCGGGAGGAGTTGATCCGTTTGCTGACCCGTTACGCCGATGCCTGCGGCACGCCGGTCACGGTGATTTTCGACGGCGCGGGTGCGCGGCCCGGCACTCCAAGCCCTCCCGCCGCGGGCGCCCTCGAGGTGCTCTACTCGAGAGGCGGCCAGACGGCCGACGACATCATCGAACGGGTGACGCACCGCATGAAACCGCACGGGGAGGTCCTGGTAGTGACCGACGACTGGGCCGAGCGCGAAACGGTGCTGGCCCTGGGCGGGATGGCCAGCAGTTGCGTCAATTTCATGGCGGCCGTGAAGGCGGCCATGAAAGAACTCGACCACGATCTCAAGCTCTATAATCTAAGGGAACGGAACCGATTCAAACGATAAGTTTATGAAAACCACCTTCGGCCTCGCGCTGATGCTGCTCTCGCTGCCGGCGTCCGGCGCCGGTTTCCCCGACCTGGTCGTGCCCGCGGGCATGGGCGTTAACATCCATTTCAACCGCGGCCACGAGCGCGACCTCGAGCTGATCGCGGCCGCCGGATTCAAGTTTATCCGGATGGACCTGGGCTGGGCCGGCATCGAGCGTGTCAAGGGACAATACGATTGGTCCGCCTATGACGAGTTGACCGTGAACCTCGAGAAACGGGGTTTGCGCGCCATTTACATCCTCGATTACTCGAACCCGCTCTACGAGGAGACTGTCTCGAGCCGCAACCCCATCACGGGCGGGGAGCAGCGCGACACGGCGTCGCCGCAACACCCGGAAAGCGTCGCGGCGTTCGCCCGGTGGGCCGCCGCCGCCGCCGCGCGCTACCGTGGCCGGCCCATCATCTGGGAGATTTGGAATGAGCCGAACATCAGTTTCTGGAAGCCCAAACCGGACGTGCAACAGTATGCGGCGCTGGCGCTGGCGACCTGCAAGGCGGTGCGCGCGGCGGCGCCGGATGCGCTGATCGTGGCGCCGGCCACCTCGGAGGTTCCGCTGAAGTTCCTCGAACCGCTTTTCGCCGCCGGTGTGCTCGCCCAGATCGATGCGGTGAGCGTCCATCCCTACCGCAGTTATAGCAAGGCGCCCGAGACGGCCGCCGAGGACTACAAGAAGGTCCGCGCCCTTATCGAGCGCTACGCTCCCAACGCCAGGAAGCGGAAGATGCCGATCCTGAGCGGGGAGTGGGGCTACGCTTCGCACACCAAAGGCGTGTCGCTCGAGACGCAGGCCGCGTTCCTGGCGCGCCAGCAATTGGCGAATCTGCTTTCCGGGGTGCCCATCTCGATCTGGTACGACTGGAAGAATGACGGCCCGGACGCAAACGAACGGGAGCACAACTTCGGGACCGTCACCACCGACCTCCAGCCCAAGCCGGCCTACGTGGCGGCGCAGACTCTGGCGCGCGAGTTGGCCGGCTTCCGGATCGAACGACGCCTCGCTGTCGGCGGCGAACAGGACTACCTGCTGGTCTGCGCCGGACCGAAGGGCCAGCGCAAACTGGCGGCATGGACCTGCGGCGAAGCGCACGCCGTGGTGGTCGGGGCCAAGGTGAAGCCCGTTGCGACCATTACCGCGGTGGCGAGCAATGGCCAGGGTTTTCACATCCAACGCAAGGTAAGGAAGTCCCCCGACGCGGGCGCGACGATCGAGGCGGCCCAGCCGGGCGGCGGCCGGATGCTGCTCTCCGAGAACCAGTTCGAGGTGGTGCTCACGGCCGCGCCGCTCTACCTGACGCTCGAGGGTGTGACGTTCTGAGGCCAAGGGGGTGAGTCGGGTTTCAAGTGATGTTCGCTTTGCCCGAAATCGAGGCCGCGGCGGCCCTGGTCCATCGTACTCTGCCGCGCACTCCGCAGTATCGCTGGCCGCTGCTCTCCGCGCGCTTGGGCCTCGAGGTGTGGGTGAAGCATGAGAATCACACGCCGCTGGGCGCGTTCAAGCTCCGCGGCGGCCTGGTCTATATGGACTGGCTGAGCCGCACCGAACCCGGGGTCCGCGGGGTGATCGCGGCCACCCGGGGCAACCACGGGCTGAGCGTGGCCTTCGGCGCGGCACGCGCGGGGCTGGCGGCCCAGATCGTCGTGCCCCACGGCAACAGCCGCGAGAAGAACGCCGGGATGCGGGCGCACGGCGCGGAGTTGATCGAGCACGGCCATGATTTCCAGGCGGCGTACGACGAGGCCAAACGCCGCGCTGTGGCCGAGGGGCTGCACCTGGTTCCTTCGTGGCATCCGCTGCTCGTCCAGGGGGTGGCAAGTTATGCCCTCGAGTTTTTCCGCGCCTGCGCGGACCTGGACACGGTCTTCGTTCCGATCGGCCTGGGCTCCGGCATCTGCGGCCTCATGGCGGTGCGGGACGCCCTGGGTTTGCGGACCGAGATTCTCGGGGTGGTTGCCGAGGGGGCGCCTGCCTATGCGCTCTCGTTTGCCGCCGGCCAGCCGGTTGCCACCGAGCGGGCCGACACGTTCATCGATGGAGTGGCCTGCCGCGAGCCGGTGCCGCGCGCTCTCGAGGCCATTCTGCGTGGGGCGGCGGGAGTGCTCACCGTGAGTGACGACGAAGTCCGGCACGCCATGCGCGTGCTCTACCAGGACACGCACAACCTGGCCGAGCCGGCGGGGGCTGCCGCTTTGGCCGGCCTGATCCAACAACGCGCGGCGATGAGCGGTCGGCGAGTCGGGGTGATTCTCACGGGCTCGAACGTCGATCTCGAGGTGTATCGCGGCGCCTTGGAGACCTCTTAGATCAGTCCCGATGCCGCCGGTGAAACAGTCGAGACACCAGTCCGGATCGGGCCGCAGGATCGGGTTGCGGGTGTGCTTGGTCACGTTCGCCTGCGTTGTCGCGGGGACCTTGTTCCTCCGATTCGGCGCCGGAAAACGGCGGACTCCCGCTGGTCCGGGGCCATCCGCATCGCAGGCGATTCCCACCAAGCCGTCCGGGACGGGCGACGCCGTGTTTGCTTTGTATGCCGGCTCGGCGAGCTGTCGCGATTGTCACCGGCAGGCCTATGACCGTTGGGGATCATCGCACCATGCACAAGCTGAGCGGCCACTGGCGCTGGGCCTGGATTTGCCCGCCTTCTATCCTCCGCGCACGGTCCGGCACGGCAGCCAAACGTCCGAGGTCCGTTTCGCGGCGCAGCGGTTCGAGATCCTCACGCCCGGTGAGGCCAGGACCCCGGTGGCCCACGTGGCCCAGCGCGTGATCGGAGTGGACCCGTTGCGGCAGTACCTCATCCCCTGGCGCGGCGGCCGGTTTCAAGTCACCGAGCTCGCCGCCGACCCGGTCAAGCGCGACTGGTTCGACATCTTCGGCCAGGAGGACCGCCAGCCGGGCGAATGGGGCCATTGGACCGGGCGGGGGATGACGTGGAACAGCGTGTGCGCCAGTTGCCACAACACGCGGGTGCGCAAAAACTATACTCCCGAGAAGGACGCCTACTCCACGCGGATGGCTGAGGCGGGCGTGGGGTGCGAGGCTTGTCATGGCCCCATGGCCGCGCACGTCACCTGGCAGCGGGGACAGCCACAGCCTCCCCCGACGAAGGACCCGACCCTGCGGCTATTGAGCAAGGACCAGATGCTCGAGGCCTGCGCGGTGTGTCATGCCCGGCGCACTGAGTTGACCGGCGATTTCGCGCCGGGCGAGCCGTTCCTCGATCACTACGGCCTTATCATCCCGGATGAAACCGACCTGTACTACCCCGACGGCCAGGTTCGGGAGGAGGACTACGAATACGCGTCGTTCCGCGGCAGCCGCATGTTCGCGGCAGGAGTGCGCTGCGGGGACTGCCATGATCCACACACGGCGAAGGTTCTGGCGTCGGACAACTCGCTCTGCCTGCGCTGCCACCAGGCGCCCCTTGTTCCGGCCCCGAAGATCGATCCAGCCGGGCACAGTTTTCATCGTCCGGGCGAGGCCGGCGATCGTTGTGTCGATTGTCACATGCCACAGACTGTCTATATGCAGCGTCATGCGCGGCATGACCACGGGTTCACGATCCCCGACCCGTTGCTCACGCGCCAATGGGGCGTGCCCAACGCCTGCAATCGCTGCCACAAGGATCGCAGTGCCGATTGGGCGTTGGAGTGGGTTGCGAAGTGGTACGGTCCGCGCATGGAGCGGCCCACCCGGACACGCGCCCAGGCCATCGCTTTGGGCCGGTCGGGGCAGGAGGTGGCGATCAAGCCGCTCTTGGCCATCGCCAGGGAAGACAAGATCGGTCTGTGGCGGGCCGTTGCGGTCGGCTTGTTGAAGCACTGGAGCGCGGACCGCGAGGTGACGCGCTCGCTCGTCGCGGCGACGTCGGATGCCGACGCGCTGGTTCGGACCATGGCCGCGCGGTCCCTCGAGGCGTTGGCGGTGGCGAACGAGCCGTCGGCGCGCGCCGCCTGCGCGCGGCTGCTCGAGGACCCGGTGCGCTCCGTCCGGATCGAGGCCGCCTGGGCGCTGCGTGCGTCGCTGGACACGAACTCGCCCGCGGGCCGGGACCTTGCGGGGCACCTGTTCGAGAACCTCGATCAGCCATCGGGCCAGATGCAGGCAGGGGTCTTCCAACTGGACCGTGGCGACGAGCCGGCGGCCCTGGCGTCGTTCCAGCGGGCCGTGAGCTGGGACGCAGGCTCGGCCCCGCTGCGGCAGGCCTTGGCGGTCGCCTTGAGCCTGCAGGGCCGGCAGCAGGAAGCGGTCAAGGAGCTGCGGGTGGCCTGCCGCCTGGCGCCGCGCGAGGCCGAGTACCACTTCAAGCTGGGGCTGGCCTTGAACGAGTCGGGCCAACTCGAGGAGGCTCGAACCGAGTTGGCGGAGGCGGTTAAGTCGGAGCCGCGATTCGTGCAGGCCTGGCATAACCTGGGCCTGGCGGATGCGGCCTTGGGCCGCCTCGAGGAGGCGCTCGAGGCCTTGACCCGCGCGGAATCGCTCGACCCGGCCTCCGCCCGGCTGCCGTACGCCCGCGCCACCGTGCTGGCGCGGTTGGGCCGCCATGACGAGGCGCGCAACGCGGCCCGGCGCGCGCTCGAACTGGACCCGCGGTTCGGCCCCGCCCTCGAGCTGCTCGAGGCCCTCGGGCGCTGACCGTAGCCGCCCCTTACACGTACAAGGCTGTCTGCAGGTCCCGCACAACGACACTCATGAACGGGTAGCGCTTATCCGGTTCGCGCTCGATGCACTTGAGGATGATTTTCTCGAGCCCGGCTGGGATATCGGGGTTCAGCTCGCGCGGCGTCATGAACTCGCTCGAGCGGTCCAGTTGCAGCCGCAGCACTTCGTCGGGCGTTTCCCCGGGGAACGGTTTGCGGAAAGTGAGCACCTCGAACGCGGTCACGCCGAACGCGAAGAGGTCGGCGCGATGATCCACGGGCTCGCGCAGGAGCTGTTCCGGGGCCATGTAGGCGGGCGTGCCCGGGTTCTTCGCGAGTTTCCTGGGGGTCTCGGGCCGGGGCAGGGCGAGATCGAAATCGACCAGGCGCACGCCGGCGTTGCGGGTGACCATGACGTTCTCGGGCTTGAAATCCAGGTGCATGTAGCCGCTCTCGTGCACGTGCTCGAGGGCCAGTGCCATGTCGATGAGGATGTTGCCCACGTGCTCGGCCAGCAACGGATCGCTGCGGCCCATGAGTAGCTTGAGGTTCGAGCCTTCGACGTACTCCATGAGAAGGTAGTGCGACCCCTCGAGCTTGCCGTGGGTGTGGTAGCCGATCACGAACTCGTGGTTATGGATGTGCGCGAGCACCTCGCACCCGCGCAGGAACCGGCGTTTGGCGTCGAAATCGAACCGGTGGGCCGCGTGCAGGCGGCGCAGGGCGAAGGTCTGGTTGGTTTGGTCGGTGGCCAGCCAGAGCTCGGCCATGCCGCCACTGTTGATCAACTCATGCAGGTAATACGGCCCGAAAGGACCGGGTTCTCCTTGGCCCCCTGACGCCTGCCGACTCTTGCCGAAACCGAACATAATCGAATGGATGCCGACTATTACTTAGCATGGGCGCGTAGGGCCTGCTACTGGTTTTTGCAGCTTGCCAAGCGCCCGGCCGGCCTCAAGATGCCTTCCCGGGAATTCATGTACGCCCGCCCGCGCCTGGGCTGTGCCGCCGTGCTCCCATGATCGAAGCCGCATTCTACGACACGAAGCCGTACGACCGCGCCGCGTTCCTGGCGGTGCCCGGCCATGAACAGGTCGCGTGGCGATTCCACGAGTTTCGCCTCAACCGCGACACCGCTTCGACCGCCGAAGGGACCCGCGCGGTCTGCGCGTTCGTCAACGACCGGCTCGACCGTCCGTGCCTCGAGCGGCTCGCCGGGCTCGGGATCAAACTCGTCACGCTGCGGTGCGCCGGGCACAACAACGTTGACATTGCGGCCGCCCGTGCCCTCGGCATCGCCGCCACGCGTGTGCCGGCCTATTCGCCTCACGCGGTTGCCGAGTACACGGTGGGGCTGGCGCTGAGCCTGAACCGGAAAATCCACCGGGCCTACGGCCGCGTGCGGGACCTGAACTTTTCGCTGGCCGGCCTGGTGGGCTCGACCCTCGCCGGCAAAACCGTTGGGGTCGTGGGCACCGGGCGGATCGGACGGCTCGCGGCCCAGATTTTTCGCGGGTTTGAAACCACGGTGCTGGCCTATGATCCGGCCCCGGCGCCGGATTGGGCCGCCCGGTACGGCATCCAGTACACGCCCTTTTCCTCCCTGCTGAACCAGAGCGATTTCGTCACGCTGCATTTGCCGCTGTTGCCGGAAACGCAGCATCTGCTGCACGAAGGCACGCTGGCTCTCCTGAAGCCGGGCGCTTTCCTCATCAACACCAGCCGCGGCAAGTTGATCGACACCGCGGCCTTGATCGACGCCTTGAAGCACGGGCGCCTCGGCGGCGTGGCGCTGGACGTTTACGAAGAGGAGGAAGGCATTTTTTTCGAGGACCTGTCCGGCCAGGTGCTTTTGGATGACGAACTCTCGCGGCTGTTGACCTTCCCCAACGTCCTGGTGACTTCCCATCAGGCCTTCCTGACCCATGAAGCGCTGGCCGAGATCGCGCGCGTGACAACCGCCAATCTGCTCAAACTCGTCGAGGGCGCCCCGCCGCTCGAGGGGACGGCGGTGTGAGGGTGAAGAAAAGTGGCGAGTGACAAGGGAAAGAACCGCGAATGAACGCGAATTGACGCGAATGCCGCGGTCATGGGACGGAGGGGAGGCGAACCCGGAAGACCGGTCACAAGTGACAAGTGACAAGTGTGTCCAGACGCCAGGAAACGCGAATGAATGGCCGAGTGAAGGTGAGTGCGTCAGTTCGGTTTATGATTAGTTGAAGGCATCGATGACGCTGCATCGCGCAGTCAACCGTATGTCTGTCTAACCGAGGGTCAAGCCATGGAATCCGTCGAGAACATCATCGCGGCACACCCATTCTGGCATGATCTGCAGCCCGCCTTTCTTCCGCTGCTGGCGGAGTCGCCTGTCCTCGAGCATTTTGGCGTCGGGGACTTCATCTTCCAGGAACGGCACGAGGCCAGCCACCTTTACCTGCTTCACCGCGGCCAGGTGGCCTTGGAGACGTTCGTGCCCGGGCGGGGCATGGTGACGGTGTACACGCTGGCGGCCGGGGAAGCGCTGGGGTGGTCCTGGCTCTTCCCGCCTTACCGCTGGCAGTTCACAGCGCGGTCCGTCGATGCCACCGAAATCATCACCTTCAGCGCCGCCAGCCTCCGCGGCAAAGCCGAGCAGGACCCGGCGTTTGGACGCGAGCTGGTAACGCGCATGGCACAAGTGCTGTTGCATCGGTTGAAGGCGACACGGCTTAAGCTGCAGGAATTCACCGATCCGGCGTTGGGCCTGGACATCGACGAGTGCCTGGTGGCGCGGAGCGAGGAGACCGAAGGGAACGCGCGACCGAAAGAGGAAGCCAGATAGGACTGGCGGTCAATGGTCGATGATAGGTGGCGGTAGCCGGCGTCGGTCGGCTCAAATCTCACTCCCTCGGTCACGCCGCAGGCTCGGAGGCCTGCGATACAGCAGACTCGGAAGTCTGCGGTACGACGAAGCCGGCCGTCGTGGCTTTTCGTGGCGCAGGGTTCCAAACCGGTTTCCGAACTTGCTGTATCCTTCGTCGAGGCTACGGGCGCTGCAGGCTCGGAGGCCTGCGATACAGCAGACGTTCGACTCCCTCGGCGTGTCCCTTATCTGTGTCAATCTGCGTCAATCTGCGGATTCTCCTCCTGAGAAGGCGGGCACCCGTCTTTCCCGCCTCGACTCCGGGCCGGACCCGTAGCTAGGGTGCCTGGGTCTATGCCTTGGCGCATCTGCCCACCGGCGGCGGCATGCCGTAATCACTGTGCGATCCCCCCTGCGCCGGCCTGGCGCGGGGCGGCGGGGTGCGCAAGGGCAGGGCAGGGGTCGTGGCCATCTCGGTGGCTGAGCGCTGGCCTGCTCGGCTTGGTGGTGCTCGCACTTAGCGGCTGTGCGTCCCGCCACTCGGAGCCACCCGCGCGGCCAGGGGCCGTGCGACCATTGATTTCTCCCGACTCGAAGCAGCCGCTCGAGCGGTTCGAGTTTCAGGAACCGCAGATGGGGATGCCGTTCCGCATTGTCCTCTACGCTCCCAACAAGGGGATCGCGGTGAAGGCGGCGGAAACGGCCTTCGCGCGCGTGAGCCAGCTAAACGGCATCATGAGCGATTACGAGGCGGAGAGCGAACTGAGCCTGCTCTCGAGCACGGCCGGGTCCGGCCAGGCGGTGAGGCTGAGCCCGGACCTCTGGAGGGTGCTGGCCCGAGCGCAGGAGTTTTCGCGGCACAGCGGGGGCGCTTTCGACATCACGGTCGGACCCTGCGTTAGCCTCTGGCGCCGCGCCCGCAGGGAGGGGAAGCTGCCGAACCCGGAGCGGCTCGCCGAGGCGCGCGCGGCGGTGGGTTATCGGAAACTCGAGTTGGATTACCGGAGGAAAACGGCTCGACTGCGATCCCCGCACATGCGGCTGGACCTGGGGGGTATCGCCAAAGGCTACGCCCTCCAGGAGGCAGCTCGTGTGCTGGATGAATTGGGCGTCCACCGGATGCTGGTGGCGGGCAGCGGCGACATCGTGGTGGGGGACGCGCCCCCGGGGAAAGCAGGCTGGCGAATCGAGGTCGCCCCGCTCGATGTGACCAACGCGCCGCTGCCGCGCTATGTCTCGCTCACGCGCGCGGCGCTTTGCACGTCCGGCGATTTGTTTCAGCGCGTCGAGATCGACGGGAAGCGTTACTCCCACGTGCTGGACCCGCGCACGGGCATCGGGCTTACCGACCACAGCCTGGTGACCGTCATCGCGCGGGATGGGACCACGGCGGATGCGCTGACCAAGGTGGTAAGTGTGCTGGGACCGAACGAGGGTTTCCGGTTGGTGGAAGCGGAAGGAGCGCACGCGTTCGCGGTGCGCAAACCGCGGGACCGATTGGAAACCTACGAGACCCGCGGGTTCCACAAGTACCTGGAACCGGCGCGAGATGGAGCAGCGGGGAAGGGGAACTGAACCCGGGGTGACCGCGACAGGCTGTCGCCGCTCCGAGGGCAAATGGCGCCGCCTACGGCAGCATCGTCGAGCCCATCAGGTAGCGGTCGCATTCGCGTGCGGCCCCGCGGCCCTCGTTGAAGGCCCACACGACCAGGCTCTGTCCGCGCCGGCAGTCACCGGCGGCAAACACCCCGCGGACGTTGGTCGAGTACTTGCCGTGATCGGCCCTGACGTTGGTCCGGCCGTCGCGCTCGACCTTGAGCTGTTCCAGCAGCGGCTGTTCCGGGCCGAGGAAACCCATCGCCAAGAGCACCAACTGGGTCGGCCGAGCTCGTTCCGAGCCTGGGATGTCCTTGGGCACATACCGTCCGGCAGCATCGCGCTCCCACTGGATTTCGACGGTCAACGCTTCTTTGACGTGGCCGTGTTCGTCGCCGAGGAATCGCTTCGCGGTGGTGAGGTAGACGCGGGGGTCGCCACCGAAGAGCGCGGCCGCCTCTTCCTGGCCGTAATCGAGTCGATAGACCTTGGGCCATTCGGGCCAGGGATTGTCGGAGGCCCGCTCGAGCGGGGGACGCGGGAGGATTTCGACCTGAACGAGACTGCGGCACCCTTGCCGAAGCGCGGTGCCCACGCAGTCGGTGCCGGTGTCACCGCCGCCGATTACGATGACGTCCTTGCCGGTGGCGGAGATGTAATTGCCGTTCTGCTGCCCGTTCAAAAGGCTCTGCGTGTTGGCCTGCAGGAATTCCATCGCGAAATGGACTCCCTTGAGCTTGCGGCCCTCGACCGGAAGGTCCCTGGGCTTGGTGGCGCCGGTGCAAAGCAGCACCGCATCGAATTCGGCCAGGAGCCGTTCGGCGGGGAAGTTGCGGCCGACCTCGGTGTTGGGCTGGAAGTTGATGCCTTCCTTGGCCATGAGGTCCACGCGCCGTTGGACCAGGGCCTTGTCCAACTTCATGTTCGGGATGCCGTACATGAGCAAGCCGCCAATGCGATCGTCGCGCTCGAAGACCGTGACCCAATGGCCCGCCCGGTTGAGCTGCGCCGCGGCGCAGAGCCCTGCCGGTCCGGAGCCGACGACCGCCACCTTCTTGTCAGTGCGCTTGGCGGGAGGCTCCGCCGCCACCCACCCGGCCTCCCAGCCTTTGTCGATAATGGCGCACTCGAGGTTCTTGATGGTCACGGGCGGCGCGTTGATGCCCAGGACACACGAGCCTTCGCAGGGCGCCGGGCAGACCCGGCCGGTGAAGTCCGGGAAATTGTTGGTCTTGTGCAGCCGATCGAGGGCCTCGCGCCAGAGGCCGCGGTACGCGAGATCGTTCCACTCGGGGATGAGGTTGTTGATCGGGCAGCCCGAGGCCATGCCGCTCAACAAGGTGCCTGTGTGGCAGAACGGGATGCCACAATCCATGCAACGCGCGGCCTGGTCGCGCAGCTTCGGCTCCTCCATGTGGAGGTGGAACTCGTTCCAATCCCGAATGCGCTCGGTGGCCGCGCGATCCAACGGCAACTCCCGCAGATACTCGATAAATCCTGTCGGTTTTCCCATGTGTAATCAGACCATCCAGAACAGCGCGTGATGCCGGTTTTCGGCGTGTCTATTGGCCCGGTGAGCTCCGCCGCTCGCCGCCATGGCCCGCGCTTGGCTCACCTCAGCCCCCGCCAATCCGGGAGGCGTCGCGGGCATTGGCCTCGAATGCGGCCATGACCGCGTCGTCGCCGCTCAGGCCGGCCTCGGTCACGCGGCGCAGCGCGAGCAGCACGCGTTTGTAATCCTTCGGCATGACTTTGACAAACTTCGGGGCGAAAGCATTCCAGGCCCCGAGGAGCTGGCGGCCGCGATCGCTGCGCGTGTAGGCGACGTGCCGGCGGATCATCTGCCGGATTTCCTCCTGTTCGGCGTCGCCCTCGATGGCCTCGAGGCTGACCATTTGCTGGTTGCAGCGGCGGGCGAAGTCACCCGCCTCGTCGAGCACGTAGGCGACGCCGCCCGACATGCCGGCGGCAAAATTCCGGCCGGTCGGGCCGAGGACCACGACGCGTCCGCCGGTCATGTACTCGCAACCGTGGTCGCCGACGGCCTCGACGACGGCATGGAGGCCGCTATTGCGCACGCAGAACCGTTCGCCGGCCATGCCCCGGATGAACGCCTCGCCGCCAGTGGCGCCGTAGAAGGCGACATTGCCGACGATGATGTTCTCCTCGGCCAGGAAGGTGGAACCGCCCGGCGGGAAGACGATAATGCGCCCGCCCGAGAGGCCCTTGCCGATGTAATCGTTGGCGTCGCCCTCGAGGATGAAGGTCATGCCCTTGGGGATGAAGGCGCCGAAGCTCTGCCCGGCGGAGCCCTTGAAGCGCACGCGGATCGTGTCGTGCGGGAGCCCCTCGGCGCCGTAGCGGCGGGTGAGCTCGCTGCCCACGATGGTGCCGACGACGCGATTGGTGTTGCGGATCGGGAGGGTGGCCCGGACGGGCCGGCCCTGGTCGAGGGCGGGCTGGCAGAGCTTGAGCAGCACGCGATTGTCAAGGGCTTTCTCGAGACCGTGGTCCTGCGCGATCTGGCAGTAGCGGCCCACCGACGGCGCCACGCCGGGCTGATGGAGGATGGTCGAGAAATCCAGGCCCGCGGCCTTCCAGTGGCTGGCGGCCTTGCGGAACTCGAGGCGGTCGGCCCGGCCCACGAGGTCATCGAGGCTCACCACGCCGAGCTGGGCCATGAGCTCGCGCACTTCCTCGGCGATGAACCGCATGAAATTGACTACGTGCGAGGGATCGCCGGTGAAGTTCTGCCGCAGGCGCGGGTCCTGCGTGGCCACGCCCACCGGGCAGGTGTTGAGGTGGCAGACGCGCATCATGATGCAGCCCAGCACCACCAGCGGCGCGGTCGCGAAGCCGAATTCCTCCGCGCCCAGGAGCGCGGCAATGACCACGTCGCGCCCGGTCTTGAGCTGGCCGTCGGTCTCGACGGCGATGCGGCTGCGGAGCTTGTTGAGCACGAGCGTTTGGTGGGTCTCGGCTAGGCCCAACTCCCACGGGATGCCCGCGTGTTTGATGCTGGTCTGCGGCGAGGCGCCGGTGCCGCCGTCGAAGCCGCTGATCAAAACGACATCCGCGTGCGCCTTGGCCACGCCCGCGGCCACCGTGCCCACGCCGACCTCGGCCACGAGCTTCACGCTGATGCGCGCCTTGGGATTGGCGTTCTTGAGGTCGTGGATCAACTGGGCGAGGTCTTCGATCGAGTAGATGTCATGATGCGGCGGTGGCGAGATCAGGCCCACGCCCGGGGTCGAATGGCGCACCCGGGCGATCCACGGATAAACCTTCTGGCCGGGCAGTTGCCCGCCTTCGCCCGGCTTGGCGCCCTGGGCCATCTTGATCTGGAGCTCCTGGGCGTTGATCAAGTAGAGGCTGGTGACGCCGAACCGGCCCGAGGCGACCTGCTTGATGGCGCTGTTGCGGGAGTCGCTGTCCAACTCGACGACGAACCGCGCGGGGTCCTCGCCGCCTTCGCCGGTGTTGCTCTTGCCGCCGAGCCGGTTCATGGCGACGGCGAGGGACTCGTGGGCCTCCTGGCTGATCGAGCCGTACGACATGGCGCCGGTCTTGAACCGCCGGACAATCGACTCGACGGGCTCGACCTCGTCCAGGGGGATCGGTTGCGGCGCGAACTTCAAGTCGAGCATGCCGCGCAGCGTGCAGAGGTGTTTGGACTGCTGGTTGATCAGCGCCGAGTATTCCTTGAAGAGTTTGTAGCTGCCGGTCCGGCAGGCCGCCTGGAGCTTGTGGACCGTCTCGGGGTTGAACAGGTGGAATTCGCCGTCGCTGCGCCACTGGTACTGGCCCCCCGCGTCGAGGACATGGCCGTTGACCGGGAATCTCGGATAGGCCTTTTCGTGGCGCAATTGGACCTCGCGCGCCAGCACGTCCAGCCCCACGCCTTCCAGGCGCGAGGGTGTCCAGGTGAAATACTTCTCGACCACGGTGTGGTGCAGGCCGAGGGCCTCGAAAATCTGGGCCCCGCGATAGCTTTGGATGGTCGAGATGCCCATCTTCGAGGCGACCTTCACCACGCCCTTGACCACGGCCTTGGCGTAGTTCTTGCAGGCGGTCTTGTGGTCGATCCCTTTGAGCAGGCCCTGCTGGATCAGGTCGTCGAGCGTCTCGAACGCCAGGTACGGGTTGATCGCGCCGCACCCGTAGCCGATCAGCAGCGCGAAGTGATGGACCTCGCGCGGCTCACCCGACTCCAACACGAGCCCGACCCGCGTCCGCGTGCCTTCGCGGATCAGGTGATGATGCAGCCCCGAGACCGCCAGCAACGCGGGGATCGGCGCCCAGTCTGGCCCGACCCCGCGATCGGAAAGGACCAGGATGTTCACGCCCTCCTGGATCGCCTCGCTGGCCCGCTGGCACAATTCTTCGATGGCCTTGGCCAGCCCTGGCCCGCCTTCGCCCGCGTTGAATAGGATCGGCAGGGTCCGCGAACGAAACTCGCCTTGAGCCACATGCCGCAAACTGGCCAGCTCTTCGTTGGTGAGGATCGGCGTTTTGAGCTCGATCAGGTGGCAGCTCTCGGGCGCCGGCGCCAACAGGTTCCGCTCCGAGCCGATGGTGGTTTCGGCCGAGGTGACAATCTCCTCCCGGATGCAGTCGATCGGGGGATTGGTGACCTGGGCGAAAAGTTGTTTGAAATAGTTGTAGAGCAGTTGGGGCTTGTCGGAGAGCACCGCCAGCGGCGTGTCCGTGCCCATCGAGCCGACGGCTTCGACGCCGTCCCGGGCCATCGGCACCATGAGAATCCGCAGGTCCTCGAAGCTATAACCAAAGACTTGCTGGCGTTGGATGACCGTTTGGTGATCAGGCTCGGGCAGGTCATTGACCGTGGGCAAGTCGGCCAGCGAAACCATGTGCTTGTCGATCCAGGCGCGGTAAGGCTGCTCGGTCGAGATGCTCCGCTTGATCTCTTCGTCGGCCACGATGCGGCCCTCGGAGGTATCGACCAGGAACATGCGCCCGGGCTGGAGCCGGCCCTTTTGCAAGACGCGCTCCGGCGGGATGTCCAGCACGCCGACCTCAGAAGCCATTATGACCAGGTCATCCTTCGTGACGTAATAGCGCGAAGGCCGCAGGCCATTGCGGTCCAGCACAGCGCCGATGCGCACGCCGTCGGTGAAAGCGATCGACGCCGGCCCATCCCACGGCTCCATGAGGCAGCTATGATATTCGTAGAAGGCCTTCTTCTCGTCGCTCATGCTCTCGTGGTTGGACCACGGCTCGGGGATCATCATCATCACCGCATGCGGCAGGGAGCGCCCAGCCAGCACCAGCAACTCGAGGCAATTGTCGAACATCCCCGAGTCGCTGCCGTCGGTGCAGATGATCGGCAGGAGTTTCTTGAGGTCGTCACCGAACAGCGGCGAGGAAAACAGCGCCTGGCGGGCGTGCATCCAGTTCATGTTGCCGCGGAGGGTGTTGATTTCCCCGTTGTGCGCGACGTACCGGTACGGATGGGCGCGCGCCCAACTCGGGAAGGTGTTGGTGCTGAACCTCGAGTGCACCAGCGCCATTGCCGTCTCGAGGGCGGAGTCGGCCAACTCGGGGTAGAATTCCTCGAGTTGTTCGCACATCAACATGCCCTTGTACACGAGCGTCTTGTGCGACAGGCTGCAAAAATAGAACTCCGGATGCGGGTCGTTCGGCGCGTCGCGGAGGGCGTTTTCCGCCCGGCGCCGGATCACGTAGAGTTTGCGCTCGAACTCGAGCGCGGACTTCACCTCGTCGCTGCGTTCGACGAACAACTGGCGAACCACCGGTTCGCTGGCGCGCGCCGTCTCGCCCAACGAGCTGTTGTTGGTGGGCACGGTGCGCCACCCGAGAAAGCGCTGGCCTTCCTCGCGGACGATCTCAGCCACGCGCTGCTCGCAGGCCTGCCGGCGGGCCGCGTCCGGCGAGAGAAACACGTTGCCCACGCCATAATGTCCCTCCTCCGGCAGGCGCACGCCGATGTCTTCGGCGGCCTGCTGCAAGAACCGGTGCGGGACCTGGAGCAGGATGCCCGCGCCATCGCCCGTGTTGGCCTCGCAACCGCAGGCGCCCCGGTGGCGCAAGTTCATCAACACGGATAACCCGTGGCGCAGGATGTCGTGGGAACGCTGACCTTTAACATGCACAACGAATCCCACGCCGCAGGAGTCGTGCTCGAAGCGCGGGTCGTAAAGTCCCTGCTTCGGCGGCGGCCCAACAGGGCGTTGCCGGGGGTGCGGCGGTTCGTTGTTCAGGTCGGTCATCGTCAAAATGTCCGTCTAACTACCATTATCAATAGCATGTTCAAACCCTTTTTTCCATTTTTTCGCGGGAGCGGCTGCCGCGGCCGTCGCTGGGCTTTGCGCGGCGCTTAAACTCCACCGAATCGAGCCGGGGAAAAACGTCAAACCTGTTTCACCGTCCCCCAGTACACGTCCAAACGCCGCGCCAGGTAAAGCCGCACGGCCTTGACCAGCACGGCGGCCTCGAGGCGCTGGCCGGCGGCGACGATCTGCGGCAGCGTCATGCGCGGGCGGGCCACAAAGCCGGCCTGCGCGATGATCGGCCCCTCGTCCAGGTGCATGCTGACGAAATGCGCGGTCACTCCGATGATCTTCACCCCGTGCTCGTAGGCCTGGCGATAGGCCTGCGGCCCGGGGAAGCTCGGCAGCAGCGAAGGGTGGATGTTGATGATCTTGTGCTTGTAACGCCACACGAAGTTGGCCGACAGGATTTTCATGAACCGGGCCAGGACCACGAAATCGATCTCGCGCCGTTCGAGTTCGCCCAGCGCCCGGCTCTCCGCCTCCGCCCGTTCCTGCCACGGGATCAGCAAGAAGGGCAGCCCCGCCTTCCGCGCCAGCGGTTCGAGGTCGGGCCGGTTGCCGACGATGACCGCCGGCTCGGCCTTTAGTTGCCGGCGCTTCACCGCCGTCAACAGGGCCGCGAGGCAATGTTCCTCGCGCGTGACGAAGATCGCGAAGCGCTGCAACCGGCGGGGCGCGACGGCGCGGAACCGGATGTCCATTTGCAGCGTCCGCGCCAGGTCGCCCAGACCGCGCTGAAGAGCCTCCGGCCGCCAGTCGCGCGGTTTCCAGGAGGCCTGCAAGGTCATGCTGAACTGGCCGCGGGTGACCTGTTCCTCGAGCGCCTCGATGTTGGCTTTGGCCGCGAACAGGAACCCGGTGACGCGCGCGATGACGCCCGTCTTGTCCCGCCCGATGACCGTGATGGTGGCGAGTTGTTTCACAGCGGGAATGATGTCACCAGCAGGCTGCATAAGAAAGGGCAGAGTTGTGGAATGCAGCCAAGGAATGATCGGACTGACGTCCGATGCTACCGGGGTGGCAGCCGACGTCAGTCGGCTCAAGCCTCTCGGCCTGTCCCCCCGTAGTCCCGCACCGCTCGGTCCCTTTGGCGGGACACAGGCGGACAGCCCGAAACGGAACGCAGCCAGGGAATGATCGGACTGGCGTCCGATGCTACCGGGGTGGCAGCCGACGTCAGTCGGCTCAAGCCTCTCGGCCTGTCCCGCCGTAGTCCCGCACTGCTCGGTCCCTTTGGCGGGACACAGGCGGACAGCCCGCAACGGAACGCAGCCAAGGAATGATCGGACTGACGTCCGATGCTACCGGGGTGGCAGCCGACGTCAGTCGGCTCAGCCTTTTTTGCCCCGCCCTAAAGCACAATGGCCTGCTTCTCGCTGTCGTAGCGCGCGACCTTCTGGTTGAGGTACGCCAGCATGGCCATGTTCATCGCGATCTGCACGTGATAGCCAAACTCGACGTCGCTCACGGGCTTCTCGCGCGTGCGCACGCACTGGAGAAAGTTCTGCCAATGGAGCAGCGTCGTGTTGGGCTTGCTGCCCGGGATCTTGACCGTCTCGCCCTTGCGCGGAATGAAGGTGACGCTGTCGAAGCCGCCCTCGAAGGCCGGACCCTGCATGGTGATGGTCCCTTCATCGCCGCGAATGGCCGGTTCGGCCGGGTAATCGTTGGCCAGCGTGCAGGTCAACACGATCGAGAGCTTCTGCGGGTAATCGACGCACATGTTGAAGGTGTCGGGCACCTCGCGGTCGTAGGTGTCGAACTTGAAGATGCCACCCGAAGCCACCACGAGCGACGGACATTTGAGGCCCAGGAGACTGATGAACGGCGTCAGCACGTGCGGAAACAGGTCCGTGCACGGGCCGCCGGCGTAATCCAGGTATTTCCGCCAACTGAAAAACCGGTCCACCGTGAAGGGGACCTTCGGAGCGTCGCCAAGAAAGGCGTCCCAATCCACGTCGGAACCGGGCTTGGCATTCGGATCGGCGATGGGCATGCGCTCGCCCCAATCGCCATAGCGGTAGTAGCCCGCCTGAACCACCTGGGGCCGCCCGATCGCCCCTTTCTGGATCAACTCCGCCACTTGCTTCCAGGCAGCGTTCGAGTTTCCCTGGTTGCCGATCTGCACGACGCGTCCGAGCTTCTTGGTCTCCTGGTAAAACTGTTTGCTCAGGTCCGACTGCGACCAATGCCCCATCGGCTTCTCGCAATAGACGTCCTTGCCCGCGCGGATCGCCGCGAGCGCCTGCGGCACGTGCAACCGGTCGGGCGTGGCCACGCAGACCACGTCCACCGCCGGGTCGGCCAGCAGCGCCTGGTAGTTGGGATAGGTCTTGGCTCGGGCGTGCTCGGCGGCCGCGCGCATCCGCGGGCCGTAGGTGTCGCTGATGCCCACCACCCCGAGCGCCGCGCCTTGGTTGATCAGGCCCAGGACGGTGTCAAGGTGATAACGACCACGGCCGCCCACGCCGATGAAACCAACGCCGAGGCGTTCGTTGGCGCCGCGAACGGTGGCGCCGGCGACGGCCGGGAAAGCGGCGGCGGCGCCGAGGGCGGCCCCGGCCTGGGCGGCCCGGCGGATGAAGTCGCGCCTATTCATATCATTAGTAATGCTTGAGGAAGTCTTGGTCGTCATGAGATGACATTCGCGCATCTGATGGAGAGCGTCCAGCCTTTTTCGGTCCGCCACCCGCCCGGGAGGCTCGGGCGCGCCGGCCGTTTTGATGCCGTGTTGACGCCGGCTTGCCAGCGCGCGCGGGCGTTTCTAGGCTGTGCTCATGAGCATAAGCCAGCACCCCGAGCCACCCGGCTGGGTCCGGGAGCGTTTGCGGCAGGGATTGGTGATTCCGGCGCATCCGCTCGCGCTGACAGCCGAGCGGCGTTTGGACGAGCGGCGGCAGCGCGCCCTCACGCGTTATTACCTGGCGGCGGGCGCCGGGGGGCTGGCCATCGGGGTCCACACGACGCAGTTTGCGATCCGCGATGCGAAGCATGGCCTGTATGGCCGCGTGCTGCGGTTGGCGGCCGAGACCATCGGCGCGGCCGAGTCAGGCGCGCCGTCGCCGGCCGTGCGTGTGGCCGGCGTGTGCGGCGCCACGCCGCAGGCGGTGGCGGAGGCGGTGCTGGCGCGCGAGGCCGGTTATCACGCCGGATTGCTCGCCCTGGGCGCTCTGAGCGGCGCACCCGAGACCGAGGTGGCCGCGCATTGCCAGGCAGTGGCGCGCGAGATTCCCTTGTTTGGTTTCTACCTCTCTCCAGCGGTGGGCGGGCGGGCGCTCTCTTACTCGTTCTGGCGGCGGTTCGTGGAAATCCCGAACGTGGTGGCGATCAAGATCGCGGCGTTCAACCGCTACCAGACGCTCGAGGTGGTGCGCGCGGTGATTGACGGCGGGCGCGAGGACATCGCGTTGTACACGGGCAACGATGACACGATCGTGATGGACCTGCTCACTCCATACCGGCTCGAGCGCGGAGGCCGAACGGTCGAGTGCCGGTTCGCGGGCGGCCTGCTCGGGCACTGGGCGGTCTGGACGCGCCGGGCGGTCGATCTGCTCGGGGAATGTCACGCGGCGGCGGCGCGGGCCGGCAGTGTATCAGCGGAACTGCTGGCGCGGAGCGTCGAGGTCACCGACGCCAACGCGGCGTTGTTCGATCCGGCGCATGGGTTCGCGGGCTGCATCCCGGGCATCCACGAGGTGCTGCGGCGGCAGGGGTTGCTAGCGGGCACGTGGTGCCTGAACCCGCAGGAGGTTCTGAGCCCCGGTCAGAGCGAAGAGATCGATCGTGTGCACCGGGCCTACCCGCACCTCAACGACGATGCTTTTGTGCGCCAGCACCTCGAGGAGTGGCTGGCGGAGTGACCGGGCTCGAGGCTCCGTCAGGGACGACTCTTCTTCCAACCCGGGCCACGCAGGACCCGGCCCGGGGTCGCGCCCGTGTGCTCGCCGTTCTTGAGGACCTGCACGCCGTTTACGAAGACGTGGACCATGCCGGTGGCGTATTGGTGGGGCCGATCGTAGGTTGCGTGGTCGGCGATCCTGGCCGGATCGAATAGGACCACGTCCGCGAAGTAGCCGGGCTTGAGAAGTCCGCGCCGGTCGAGCTTGAGGTTCTGCGCGGGCAGCGCGGCAAGACGGCGGATCGCCTCCGGGAGGGAAACGACCTTCTCGTCGCGGACATACTTGCCCAGCAAGCGCGCGAAGTTGCCGTAGGCGCGCGGGTGGGGATTGGTTTTGAGGAACGCGCCCTCGGGTGCTTGCGAGGCCTCGTCGGAGCCGAAGCTCACCCAGGGCAATGCGATCGCCTTGCGCACGTTCTCTTCGGACATGACGAAATACACCGTGCTGACCCGGCTGCCGTCCGCGATGACGAGGTCCATCGCGGTTTCCTCAGGCGATAGGCGGTTCTGCGCGGCCAGTTGGGCGAGGGTCTTGCCGGTCAGCGGCTTGAGTTGCGGATTTTTGAAGCCGACCAGGAGCACTTTTTCGGCGGAACCGGCGGCCAGGTAGAGGTTCTCCCATTTGTCGCTGGGCGTGGTCATCTCGCGCTTCACCCGCTCGCGGATGCTGGGTTGTTGGAGGCGGGAGGCCCAGGCGTTGAAGCCGCCCTCCTGGACCCAGGTCGGCATGGCGGCGTCCAGGCCGGTGGCGGCGGCGGTGTAGGTGTACATGTCCGCGGTGATGCGGAGGCCGGCGGCGCGGGCGGCCTCGATGCGCGCGATGGCGGCGTCGAACTTGCGCCAGTTGGACTCGCCCGCCGCCTTAAAGTGGTACACCTCGGCGGCCACGCCGGCGTCCCGAGCGATGGTGATGAGTTCCTCGAGCGCCTCGAGGGATTGGTTCCCTTCGCTGCGGACGTGCGAGATGTAAAGCCCGCCAAACTCGCCGGCGGCTTTGGCCAGGGCGATCAGTTCATCCGTCTTGGCGTAGCAGCCTGGGGCATAGATGAGGGCTGAGCCGAGCCCCAACGCGCCGTCGCGCATCGCCTGCCGCACCAGGTGGCACATGCGCTCGAGTTCGCTCCGCGTGGGAGCGCGGTCCACGTAACCCAGCTCATGGATGCGCACCGTGGCCGCGCCGACAAACGAAGCGACATTAGGCGAGACCCCGCGCCGCGCGAGGAACTCGAGAAACTCGCTCAGGGTCGTCCAGCGCACGGGATACTTGATGTCGCTTTGGCGCTCGACGATCTCGCGTTTCATGCGCGCGTTGAGAGGTCCCATCGAGGTTCCCTCGCCGAAGACCTCGAGGGTGACGCCCTGGCGAATATCGCTCTGCGACCGGCCATCCTGGATCAGCGCCTCGTCCGCCCAGCTCAGGACATTGATGAAGCCGGGTGCGACGGCCAGGCCGGCGGCGTCGAGTTCGATGCGCCCGCGCAGGCCGCCGGCCGCGTCGGACGCTGGCTGCAGGGCGGCGATGTGGTCACCCTGGATGGCGAGGTCGCCAACGTATCCGGGGCCTCCGGCGCCGTCGTAAATGGTCCCATTGCGCAGCACCAGGTCGTAGGCGGCCGGCGCCTGGGCGAGGGTGGCGGAGGTCATCACAAGGAGGCAGCCGAGCGTGAACGGCAATCGCGCGGGCCTGGGCCGGTCGCTCATCGGCCCGGGGTGCGGAACAACTTCGAGCATCAGGGCAGGGTAGCCGTTGGACCAGTGCGGGCAAGGCGGCAGTTCAGTCAGTTTGTCGCAGGACTTGTCTCAAGGAGTACTTGACTATAAGAATAGAAGGATGAGAGGATAATGATCATGACTGATGCGCGGCCGAAGACACTTGACCGCGGTTGCTGCCTCGGGGCGCAGTCGGGGCGGCCGACTGCCCTTCCTCGCTCCTGGCACGGTGCAGTGTCAGCCGTCATCAGGCCACTATTCAAGAGGTGCCTTATGGACCAGCATATCGACCGCTACGATCCAACGGCCTGCTGCCCGGGCCAAACAACGGTAATCGCCCCAGAGAGGACTTGGTCCACCAAACCGCTGCCCGGGGCCACTCTCAGCGTCTTGGGCCCCAAAGCACGCAACGCGTGGCGAGCGCCCCGCAGGGTCGGGGCGCTCTGGCTGCTTGCCCTGGCGCTGCCATTCGTGGGCGGCTGCGTGTCCATCAACAAGATTCAGAAGCTGGCGCCCCAAGCCATGGCCGACACGCTCGAATTCAAAGCCACGCCAGAAACGGTCCGGTGGGCCGCGCGCGAGGCACTGCTCCATGCCAAGTACCAGATCAGCGAAGATAAACAACTGGACGACGGGACGATCTCGGTGATCGGCCTCCTGGGAGCGGGCCTGCAAAGTTGGGGTCAGTGGGGCCGCATCAGCATCCAGAAGAAAAGCGAGGACACGACCGTGGCATACATCCTTACGATAGCCCGTGTGCCCGGCAACGTGACCGAAGACGTCATCACGACCAGAAAGGCCCTCAAACTCTACCTCAACGACCTTGTGGCGAGCCGAGCCGGGCAAGGCCCACCCGCCCCCGCAGGCGTGCCACCACGCCAGCCCTAACCATGCGCCGTGTGTCGCCCCAGCAGCCAGAGGGCCGGCAGCGGTCTGATGGCCGGCGCGGCGTTTCGAGCCGACCGCTGCTCTGGCTGGCTGGCATTGGCGCGTTGCTCGTGGCCGGATGCGTCTCGACCATGGACGCCATGTTTCACCGGCCCGAGGCGACAATCGACATGGCTTTCCACCTCCGTTTGCAGGCCGAGCAACTGGCGCGCCTGGCGCCGCCGCCAGCTTGGCGCAGTGTCGTGCGAAACCCTGAGATCGATGCCGCGGTTCTTCTGCCGAACGGTCTTCTCTTGGCGGCGCTGACCGAGCTAAGCGCCGGGGCGGTCCGTTCGGCGGTGTTCCCGTCCTACGGTCCTTACGTCCTGTTCGACACCCAGTCCGGCCGTGAGTTGTGGCGGAGCCCGCGCGAGCCGGATTACCAGTATTCCTACGCCGTGTTGGCGACGACGCCGGTGATCCTCGTCCAGCGAACGGGGTCGAAGACCATTAGCTACACTGCCCTCGATCTGGCCAGCGGGGCGCGGCGCTGGACCACTACCGGCGGCGCCTCAGGTGCGAGCCTGGTCGATCTGGACAGCGGAACGTTCGTCTTTGTGCGGGACCCAGCCGGCGGGGTGATCGAAGCGGTATCCCTCGAGCACGGCACGCCACTCTGGAAAGAAACCGGACGGCCCATCACGCTGGGTCAGGGACCGGTGCTGCGCAGTTTCGATGAGCAACTGCTGGTGGCCGGCGCCGACCTGGTCTGTCGCTCGATACGCGACGGACGGATCAACTGGGCGGTGGCCGACACGGGGCCACCCAGCGTCGCCGGTGTCCGCCGGTTGCCCAATGGCGCCATCCTCGCGCCAGCCGCCAGCGGTCGAGTCAGCCTCATTCAGACCAACGGCGTTCTGGTCTGGCAGGCGCAACTGGCGGGAACAGCCAAGGATCTCGTAGTTGCGGACGACAAGCTCGTCTTCGAGGTCGAGTCAACCGGGAGCACCAACGCGCATCTGGCCGCGGTCACGCTCGCTGGCGGGCAGAAGCTCTGGGAGCGACCGCTGGAAGGAAACGCCTACAGTCCGCTTCGCTGGGATGGTTCGAACCTTCTGTTTACCCAGCGGAACACCCTCGAATGGTGGGACGCGGCCACCGGCCAGACCCGCCGGTCCGTCACATTCCCTGCTGGCCCCTTGTACCGTCTGCCGGACGAAGTGCGGCTTCAATCGAGCCAAGTCGTTGTGGCGATGGAGATGGCCGTCGGCGCCTTTCATCAAGAAGATGGCCGATTGCTCTGGTGGCACAAGCTGAAGGGCGTTGACGCCACGCTCTACCATTCAGCCCAGTTTAAGCTCTGGCTCGCCGAGGGCGAGTTGGAGCCGGCTAAGCCGGCGGCGACGCCGGCACGTCCCAGCGGTTCCTCGAGTGGACCGATCTTCTCGGAGGATGTGGTTTGGTCCGGAGTCCGGACGGCCATCCGTCAACGGGACCAGGTCTATCAGAGCACCGAAAGCCACCGCCGTTCCGGGAGCCCGGCCGAGCGCGGCTATGCGGTGAGCGCGCGTCGGCTCGCCAACGAGAAGGTGAGGCTCCACACCGAGATGGCAATTTCCTTCGACCGGGCAAACACGGCCATCGAGATGTTCTTCACGACCGTCCAGATGAAGGACCTGGGGATGGCCGTGGGGGGGGTGATTCGGGATCGGGCCTACGCGAAGGCGGAGGTCGCCCGGCTTGGGGGCCGGCTTCGCCACGCGCTCGAGCTTCATTACGGGGCGCTCCAAGGTGAGTACTTCCTCCGCCCTTTTGAGGCCAAGCGTGGCGGCGGCGTTCTGGTCATCGACTTGAAGAACGGCGCGTGGTGCGAGCTGCCGACCGCGCCCTCCGAAGAACACTTGAAGGAAGAGGTGTTCGTGAACACACGGCCAGTCGTGTTGACAGGCGATGGCAACCGGCTGGTCACAAAAGGCACCGGGCTCGATCCGAGCAAGTGGGAGACAGACAAACGCTTTCTCTTCGCCGCGACGGTGCATAAATCGCTCCTGGCGTACGATCTGAGCCAACTTGCCTTCAAATCCCCAGACACCTACGCCACCCAATCCCTGGCGGCGGAGAAATGAGTAGTCCCGTTCCGAACGCCGCGCAGGGACGCGCGGATGGACCTCGCGGGCGATGGTGATCAGCTCCTCGAGCGTCTCGAGGGGGCTGACGGTTTCGTGACCGGGTCCGATCTTGTCATTCCGCGCGCAGCATGACGATACTCCGGCACCAGCCGCCGTATGAGCCTGCCACCACGCACATGCGAGAAGTGCGGCGCCGCGCTGCCGTCCGCTGCCGCCGATGCTCTCTGCCCGGGCTGCCAGGAAGCCGCCCGGCTGCAATCGAGTTCGACGATCATCGCGCCTGCGCCGCTCGCCGAGCCCGCCCCGGCCCGGCCGCGTGGTGAATCGGGCGGTCCCGCTCCACCAGCGGAACGGTTGGCCCCTGGCCGGGTTTTCGGCCGATACAGCGTCCTGCGGTTGCTCGGGCGGGGCGGGATGGGGGAGGTGTACGAGGTGGATGATCTCGAGAGCGGGCGCCGCCTGGCCCTCAAAGTCCTGACCCACGCCCTGGATTCCCCGGAGGCGCGCCGCCGGTTTCTCCGGGAAGGCCGTTTGGCGGCCTCGATCAACCACCCTAATAGTGTCTATATTTTCGGCACCGAGGAGATCGAGGGCACGCCGGTCATCGCGATGGAGTTGGTGCGAGGCGGGACACTGAAGGATCAGGTCAAGCGGAGCGGGCCATTAGGGGCGGGGGAGGCGGTCGATGCGATCTTGCAGGTGGTGACGGGGCTGTCGGCGGCGCAGACCAACGGAGTGCTGCATCGGGATGTGAAACCGTCCAACTGCTTTGTCGATGACGATCGGGTGGTCAAGGTGGGCGACTTTGGGCTTTCGGTATCCACACTCGCCCGCGGGGATGCGAGCCTGACGCTCAGCGGCGCGGTCGTTGGCACGCCCGCGTTCTCCGCGCCGGAGCAACTCCGGGGCGAGGAGTTGGACGTGCGGGCGGACATCTACTCGGTGGGGATGACGCTCTATTACCTCTTGACGGGCCGGCCTGCGTTCGAGGGGGAGAACATGGTCAAGCTGCTGGCGGCGGTGCTCGAGCAAGCGCCGCCCTCACCGGCGGCCTTTCGCAGGGAGATTTCGCGCGAGCTGGCGCAGGTGGTGTTGCGCTGTCTGGCCAAGCGTCCCTCGGACCGATTTGGCGGTTACGAGGAACTCCGGCAGGCGCTGATGCCCCTGAGCTCGACGGCCCCCGCTCCTGCCGGCCTCGCGGCGCGGTTCCTGGCCGGGGTCGTGGACTTCCTTCTCGCCGGCGTTCTCACGTTCGTATTGACATTGCCATTGGCTCCCTACTTCGTCGAGTGGACGGATGCCGCCCGCTTCTCTTCCTCGAAGTTTCTGCCCTTCTCGATCGGCAGCTTCCTGTTGAGCTGCCTCTACTTTGGGGTTCCCGAGGGCTTGTGGGGCGCCTCGATGGGTAAAGCCCTGTTCCGCCTCCGGGTGGTGAACATCCGTCGCGAGGTCCCCGGCCTTCCGGCCGCCCTGTGGCGGGCGTTCGTGTTCTGGCTCCTGCCAGACGGCTTCTACCTGGTGGCGTTTATGATTGACGCCCGGAGCGCGATCACCGGTGTCCCGGGCTTCCTCGTGTTCCTCGGAAGTTTCGGGTTTTTCGCCGCCCTCTTCACGACTGCCAGGCGGCGCAACGGATTCGCTGCCGTTCATGATCTGCTCAGCCGTACCCGGGTGATTCAGAAGGCCGGGTATGGCGTTCGTCCGACCTGCCAGGTCCCGCCCGAGCCGGCCCCCGACCTGGTTGGGCGAGCCAGGCTCGGTCCCTATTTTGTCCTGGGTCCGTTGCAGGCCACGGAAGCCGGAGCGCCGCCAGGGCAGGCCCGCCCAAGTGTGGGGTCAAGCCTCAGCGACGCCTCGTCAGGCTCCGCCGGTGGCGAGGAGCTCCTGTCGGGCTACGACGCCCAGCTCCAGCGCCGCGTCTGGCTTCGGAGGCTCTCGCCGGAGGCTGTCGCGCATCAACCCGCCCCGGTTATGCTCAGCCGCGCAGGCCGGCTCCGCTGGCTCAGCGGCGTGCGCGCCCCCGGCGAGAACTGGGATGCCTATGATGCCCCGTCAGGGAAGCCGCTTCTGAACCTCGTCCACCAGCCCCAGCCCTGGAGCGCCGTCCGGTACTGGCTCGCGGACCTGGCCGACGAACTCAGCGCCGGGACCAAGGATCATTCCCTGCCCGCCACCCTGGGGCTCGACCGCGTGTGGATCACCGCCGACGGCCGCGCCAAACTACTGGACTTCCCTGCCCCGGGCGCGCATCCTCGGGCCGTCACTTCGACTGAGACCGAGGCGCGAGTTTCTGCCGCCTCAACGTTCCTCCGGCAAGTGGCCTTGGCCGCCCTGGAGGGCCGCTGCCTGACGCCGGACGAGGCTCGCGCCGCCGAGCCGCGGCGCCCGCTGCCCCTGCACGCTCGCGCGTTCGTTCAGGAGCTGGCAGGGAGCCGCGCTACCGAAGAGGTCATCCGCCGACTCGAGCCGCTCCTGCACAAGGGCACCGCAATTTCCTCCAGACGCCGCCTTTTGTTGGCGGCCGCCTGTGGGTTGCCTTGGCTCGCGTTCGTGGGGCTTTTCGCCTTCGTCGCTACGGCGCTCCTGCCATGGGTCGCGGAGAGGCGCCCGCATCTGTTTGGACTGGACGCACAGGTGGAGCGGCTGACCCATTTGCAGCGGACCAACGCCCCCCCGGACTCACCCGCCGGAAAGGAGCGCCGGGCGCTCGAGGTCTTCATCGGCGCTGAGTGGCGTGACCTGCTTGCCGACCCACTTCTTGCGGGGGTTACGGCCCGATTTTCCCCGGAGCAACGCAAGCTGGCAGACGAACTCGCGCGCGCCGTCGGCAACGCCAGTGAGGACGACCTGAGCGAGGCTCGAACGCTGCTTAAACCACAGCTCGACCGCAGCCGCCTCGAGGTGCCCAGGGTACGCTCGCGCGATTTCGTCGAGGGTTACGCGCTTGGGATTTGCCTCTGGTGGTGGTTTTTCGTGGTGGCCTTGCCGAGCCTGGTCGCGGCGCTCGTATGCCATGGTGGCTTGCTGCTGCACCTCTTCGGGCTGGCGGTGGTCACCCATGCGGGACGCCCGGCCTCCCGGCTGCGCTGCCTCTGGCGGGGCTTCGTCGCGTGGTTGCCAATCATGGCGGTTGTGTGGCTGGACCATAATGGCAGCAGGCTGGTCCTGGGCCTTTTCGTGCCGTTCTGGGTCACGTTCGTGCTTCTGGGGGTCCAGTTGGCCGGGGCGGTGGATGCGGTGCTGCGCCCCGAAAGCGGCCTGCAAGATCGGCTGGCGGGCACCTGCCTGGTTCGGCGGTGAGGCCTCGCGCCGAGGAAAGGGTGGACGCATGGACCCGGTGGGCGGAAGGTGGCGCGGCGGGGCGGGGCATCCCGAAGGGAGCCCAGCTTCAAGCCCAGACATCTGAGATAGTCCGGCAAGGTTTTTTTCATTGTCTATTCACACGGTCTTGGGCCGGGCGTTTTGCACGGGGGCGAGTTTGGCCGCCTTCGTTTCGAGGCCTCATCGCACCGTGCACACCGTTTGGTCGAACAAGGACCGCCGGGTGTTCCTGCGCGACACCGCCCATCGGCAGGAGTTGCAGGCCTACCTAGCGAGGGACCCTATGACGAACGCTGCGTGGGGGCGTCCGGATTGCCAAAACCCCTTCAGGGCATTTTGCCCCCGCGGTCGGCCTCCCAAGGTAGCTCGTCCCTCGCAACCTTGGGCTTTAGGACATTATCCTTGCAGGATAGGCGGGTCACGCGTCACTGGTCGCTGGTCAACGACAAAGGAATTTACTGGTAAAGATTATTCCGGCTGTTCAGGGTTGACTGTGACACTGAACTCTTTGCGCCACCGCCGCCATGATTGCTATTCGTGATCCGTTCCCCCGGTTTCGCTGCGCCGCCGTGCTTTTGTTCGGCGCGGCTGCTCTTGTAGCCCAGGCAGCCGAACCGTCGGCCCCGCCGATCATTGCAGGCGTCGAGGCTCAGCCGCTGGCCGCACAAGTGCAGCGCCTGCTCGAGGCCGCCGACGCGCTGGGAGCGCCCTTGCCGGCGGGCGACCAACAGGCGCTGGCGGCGCCGCTACGGTCACCGGAAGGGGCCGGCACAGCGGAACTGATCCAGCGCGTGCTCGATCCCCATTGCCTGCTGGTGGTGAACATCAACCCCGAGTCGCGGGTGAAGGTGGCGGTGGGACCGGCGAAGCCCGAGTTGCTCGAGCAAGGCTGGCGGGTGTTCCTGGTGAAGGTGCACAACGAGGCGGGCGTGACCGCGGAGTTGCGGGCGACCAGCCCCCACGCGCGGAAGGTGGCGGGATCACCGCAAGACGAAGTGGCCCAGCGCTGGCTCGAGCTCGAGATGGTGAACCGCCAGCCGCTCAAGAAAGAACTCAGCGGCCTGGGTCTCGAGTACCGGCTGATCCAGCTTCTGAGCCGGGACGCCGGCAAACGCGAAGCGAAGATCGCCCTGAACGTGGGCCAGGGCACGCAGGACATCGGCTTCCGCAACGACGCGGACATCCTGTTCGACAGCCTGCCTGCCAGCGAGGTGACTTTCCATGTCAAGGACGAAAAGGGCGCGCCCGCGACGGCGAGTTTCATCATCCGCGACGCGCAGGGGCACGTGTATCCTTCGCAGGCCAAGCGGCTGGCGCCGGACTTCGCGTTTCACCCGCAAGTCTATCGCGCGGACGGCGAGAAGGTGCGGCTGCCGCGCGGGGAGTACACGGTCGAGTTTACGCGCGGGCCGGAGTACATAGTGCGCACCCAGCCGGTGACGGTGAAAGGCAAGGCGGCCTCGGCCAGCTTCGCGCTCGAGCGCTGGATCGATCCGTCGACACTGGGCTGGTGGTCGGGGGATCATCACATTCATGCCGCCGGGTGCGCGCACTACGAAAAGCCCACCGAAGGGGTGCACGCGCCGGACATGATGCGGCACTGCCTTGGCGAGGACCTCAAAGTGGGCTGCAACCTGACCTGGGGCCCCTGCTTCGATTACCAGAAACAGTTTTTCACCGGCGGCGTGGACAAGGTCTCGCGCTACCCTTACCTGCTCCGCTACGACGTCGAGGTCTCGGGCTTCGGGTCGCACGAGTCCGGGCATCTCTGCCTGCTGCGGCTCCGGGAGCAGATGTACCCCGGTGGCACTTCCAAGAACCACTGGCCCAAGCTCTGCCTGAACACCCTGCGCTGGGCCAAGCGCCAGGGCGCGGTCGTGGGCCCCGCGCATTCGGGCTGGGGCCTGGAGGTGCAAACCGACGAACTGCCGAACTACGTGGTGCCACCGTTCAGCGGGATCGGCGCCAACGAATACATCGTGGATGTGACCCACGTGGCGCCCGGGCCGGAGGGAAAACCGGAGCCGGCGGTCGATTTTCTCTCGATGGTGGACACGCCGTACGTCTGGGAGTTGAACATGTGGTACCACACGTTGAACGTTGGCTATCGCACGCGCATCAGCGGCGAGACCGATTTCCCTTGCATCTACGGTGAACGGGTGGGCCTCGGCCGTTCGTATGTGAAACTCGAGGGCAAGCTGGACTATGACGCCTGGTGCGAGGGCATTCGCCAGGGGCGCAACTACGTGGGCGATGGCAAGAGCCATCTGCTCGAGTTCCGGTTGAACGACACGCCGATGGGCGTGCGCGGGAGCGAGGTGCGCCTCTCGCAGCCCGGAACGGCGCGCGTCACGGTCAAGGCGGCTGCCTTTCTGAACGAACAGCAGGATGCCTCGATGCAACACCTGCGCTATGACCAGAAGCCCTACTGGCACATCGAGCGCGCCCGCATCCGGGACACCCGCGAAGTCCCGGTCGAATTGGTGGTCAACGGTTATCCCGTCGCCAAACAAGACCTGCTGGCCGATGGCCAACTTCGGGAACTGAGTTTCGAGGTCAAGCTCGAGCGGAGCAGTTGGGTCGCGCTGCGCATCCTTCCGTCGTCGCATACGAACCCGATCTTTGTGGAAGTGGGCGGCAAGCCGATCCGGGCCTCGCGCCGCAGCGCCGAGTGGTGCCTCAAGGGCGTGGACCAGTGTTGGTCGCAGAAGGAACGCTTTATCAAAGGAGACGAGATCGAACAGGCGAAGGCGGCCTACGAGCACGCCCGCCAGACCTACACCCGCCTGGTGGCCGAATCCGAGGTCGAATAGCCCCGGCTCAGAACTTGAGCGTGAGCTGGGCGGCCACGAGTTGCTCGCCCTGCTGCCAGGGGCCCTGCTGCCGGCTGTAGCCATACTGCAGCTTGGCCTGGATGTGGCGGCTGAACCGGTAACCGACGGCGGCCTCGAGCCGCCAGGCGTCGTGGTCCCAGGGCTCGCGCACACCGGCCAGGTTGGGGACGGTGTCGAAGAACTGCTGGTTCCAGCGCAGGGCGGTGAACAGCCGTGGAGTCACTTTGTACTTGACTTCGAGATAGTAGGCGATGGTGTCGGCGTCGCCGACCCGCGGGACTTCGAAGCGCGAGGCGATCGCCTCGGCCCAGACCTGCCAATGGCGCCAGGCGAAGCTCACGTCGTGCCCCACGGTGAGCTGGTTGAAGCCGCCCAGGGAGCTACCGGCCGGGAGCGTGGCCGCGGCTGGTGGAAGCAGGTACGCGCCGTAGCTGAACGAAGAGCCGATGTTCCAGGCCGCATTCGGGCGGTGGCCCAGCCGGCCTGTGACAGTAGGATGCTCCCAGCCCATGTCGGCGGCGCTCCAGCCGTAGGGGCGCGAGGCCAGGCCCTGGTTTTTGAGCTCGACCGCGTAGTCCCACTTGCCGAGGCGTCCGAACACCGCCCCGCCGCTCGCGTACGAAGGCCCCCAAATCACCGGCAGCCACGTGTCCTTCTTGTCGGCCACATTGCGGCGCGCCAGGAACTTATCCGCCGCCGGGGTGACGTGGTCGCTGGCGATGGTGACATTCTCATAGGGCAGCGGCGCGGTGATGAAGGGGTTCTGCCATGAATCATGCCGCGGCACCCAGTTGCCGAAAACGGTGGCGAACTTGCCGAACTGGATGTTGAGTTGCCCGTCGTCGAACGGCATGTAGCGGAGCAGGTATTCATCCAACCTGGCCTCCCGCACCTTCGCGCGCGGGTCGAAGCCGCGGTCGAACCGGGCTTGCACGAGGCTGTAGAGATGGTTGCCGAGGCGTGTATCCAGGAACAACGAGAGGCGCGGATTGAAGAAGCTCTCGTCACCGAAGATCAGGCCGGGCGGGCGTTGGTCGATATAGTAGCCCTCGAGGTCCAGCAGGCCGCTCAGGTCGGATCGGAACACACCGTTGCGGCTCTCGAGGGCGAGGGAGCGATCGAGCCGATCGAGCCAGTCGCCTTCCGCGTTCGCGCTGGCGCCCGCGGCGAGGAGCGAAGCCAGCATTGCGGCCAGCGTGGCGCGCGAGCTGCGAAGGATGTCGATCTGGACGTGGGTGGTTCGGTTCATACGGTCTGCAGGGGAGTCGAGGTTGCGCTCGGCGGGTGCGGCGGCAGCGCGGATGCAAAACCGGCCAGTTTGAACGCTGGCACCAGTTCGCTGTAGCCCTTGAGCTTCAGTGGCGGGAGCGGCTCGACCTGGATTTCGTCGCCGAGTCGTTCGCGCGTGGTCGAGTCGATGACGACTTCCATGCGGCCCGCCTGGCTGCAGAGCCGCGAGGCCAGGTTCACGCGCTCGCCCAGCACCGTGTAGTTGAGGCGGTCGGTCGAGCCCATGCAACCGGCCAGGGCGGGTCCCGAGGCCACTCCAATTCCAACCTGGATGGCGTAGCGCGACGTGGCGTTGAGGGCCTGCCGCACTTCGATCATGCGCCGCGCGCACCGTGCGGCATTGGCCGCATCACGGCCAGCGCTCTTGGGCGCGCCAAACACGGCCATGATGAGGTCGCCGACGAACTTATCGACGACGCCGTGGTTTTCGTACACCACCTGGGTTAACGGGGTGAAATGCTCGTTGAGCATCGTCACCACCTCGGTGGGGGGCATGTTCTGGGTCAGGGCGGTGAAGCCGCGGATGTCGCAGAACAGCACACTCACTTCACGCTGCTCGCCGCCGAGGCTGACCTGCCCGCTGATGAGTTCCTCGGCGACGTTCCGGTCGGCCACGAGGTTCAAGATGCCCCGGTACTTCTCCTTGAGCGCCAGGCCGGCGGCCATGTCGTTGAAGGAGGCCGCCAGTGTGCCGATTTCATCACGGCTGCGGACCGGGACTTTGACACCGAAGTTCCCGCGCTGGACCTCGCCGGTGCCCGCCACCAATTCCCGGATCGGCACCGAGAGCCCATGCGCCAGGAGCCAGCTCAGTCCGCCCGCCGCCAACAGCGCCAGCAACGCATAGGCCGTGACCGACCGCCGCAGCGCGCGTTGCTCGGCCAGGCTCTCGTTCAACGAGAACAGGCTCACCTGGCACGCGCGTGGAAAGGCTGAACCCTGGCGGTCTTCGGCGAAGAAGATGCGCTGGGCTTCGGCGCCGACGTGCGTGTCAAATGCCCCTGCCGCCGGGCGTCCCCGGGCGACGGCGTCGCCGATCCTGCCGGCCAGCGCGGCCCGTCCGCTGGGCGTCAGCCCTCGCGAGAAGAGCTCGCCTTCCAGCCACACCCCGCCCGCGAGCGTTGCGGGCGCTTCCACGCCATCGGACGAGGGTTCGGCCGCGAGCGGGGCCGACTCGGGCGCGGGGAAACCCACCACCAGCGCCCCGGTCACGCTCGAGTCCCTCCGGTCAATCACCGGCATGAAGATGACCTCCAGGAGCCGGGCCTGGCCGTGGCGGCTGACGACCGAGAGGTAGCCGACCGAGGCCTCGCCGGCCCCGGCGGAAGCCCGAAAGATGCCCGCCAGCCGCGCCCCGAGGCGCTGCTCTTCCGGCGGTCTCAACCGCCCCGAATCGCTGCCTCGCGGAGGCGGGATCGCCTTGCCGTCCTTGTCCAGCAAACGGAAGAAGCTCATCAACGGCACACCGGGCGGCGCTTTCCAGGGGCTGAGCGCCTCCTGAAACTGGTCCTCCGCCACCTGGTACAAGCGCTCGGTCATGCCCTCGGCGTCGCCGCCCTCGGCTTCGTTGTTCCAGGTTCGCAGCAGGGCCTGGAGGCGCACGCCGCGCGCGAACGTGGCCGACGTGGCCCGGAAACCGCGAAGCCGGGCCTCCTGAAGACTCTGGCGGAGCCGCCGCTCGCCTTGGAACTGTTGCTGGAAGAAGCGTTGCTGGGCGGTTGTGAGCCGTTGTTGGGCCACGTAGAACGTCGCGCCAGCCACGCCTCCCACCACCACCATCATCGCCAGCATCAACTTGTACCGGAAACTCAGGACGGGCATAGGCCGGCGCGGCGACGCGGAACAGCGGCTACTGTGGGGCGAAATCCACCCGCAGCGTCGCGCCGTCCGCCAATTCGGCCGGCTGTTCCCATACCGTCTTGGGATTGAGCCAGGCCTTGAGACGGTATTTGCCCGGCGGCAGATGTTCGAGCCGGAACCGGCCCTCCGCCCCGGTCACGGTGAAGTGAGGCGTCTCGAGCACCAGCACGTAGCCGCGCATGTGCTCGTGGATTTCGCAGTTAAGCTCGATGACGCCCGCTTTGTCGAACACCACGGTCGGAGGTTTGTCGCTCTTGAGGTACCGGCCCAGGTCGAACTCCTTGGCCTTCGAATACGAAAGCACGTTGTGGTATTCGTCGTCGCGATTCGGGAATTCCACCTTCGTCCCGCGGCGCACCGGCAGCAGGGCGGGCACGAACTGGAACTGCTTCTGCTCGAGTTGCAGCGTGGGCGCGCTGTCGGGCGTGGCGGGCGGGAACTCACCCTCGAGATAGACCACCGCCACGGGCGCGGCTCCGGTCGCCACCGCCGGGCCGGCCTTGTAGCGGCCCGCGGTCGCCGCGCCGGCGGCGGCAGCGGCTGCTTTGGCGGGGAACTTGACCGTCCCCTCGATGACCGCGTCCGCCCCGAAGGTGATGCCCGCGCACACCGCGCCCAGGGCGGCCATGCAGGTTAGGCGCCGGAGGGTCATGGACGGGGGGCAACCCGCCGCGCCGCAGAGAGCCAGACAGTCTGAACTACGAGTGGTTGCACGGCTCGACTCTACCGCGGGCCGGGCCAATTGCCATCACAAAACCGGTGGTTTCCCTGACTGGTTACTTGAGCGCGTCCGGGATGAAATCGCGCGCGAGTTGGCGGGCTGCGGCGGTGGCGTCCGCCATGACAAGTTGGAGTTCGGTTTCCAGCGGGGCGTCCCAAGCGCCGGTGAGTTCGAGCAACCGGTCGCGATGCGGCAACTCGAGGCGCGCTGGCAAAAGCGCCCCGACCGTGACTGCGGCGGACTTCGAAGGCTGAAGGGCGGGCGGCGAAGGGATCGGCCCCGGCTCGTGCCG
>Ga0233425_10001270_pt1 | contig 58066 bp, 54 predicted proteins | sample Watercolumn_Towu_2_FD_181712 | JGI IMG/M metagenome (GOLD analysis project Ga0233425, IMG submission 181712) | Freshwater microbial communities from Lake Towuti, South Sulawesi, Indonesia - Watercolumn_Towuti2014_140_MG | ecosystem: Environmental > Aquatic > Freshwater > Lake | place...
AACTATATGATATTTACAGTCATAAGTACTGTGTGATGTTTTACGATAATTTTGCATCACACAAATTTATTAAACTAAAGTCTTCGCCTGAAGGCGAGGGATTTTCCCCCAGAAGGTGACATTTAAATATTCGATTGCCTTTAGCACTATAAAGCTGAATAAAAGCGAAGCAACAACGACTCCTAAACCTAATTTGGGGATCACCTTTTCTACAGGCTGCAGCATCCAGCCACCCCATTTTGTGATCATTCTCAAAAGATGAGTAACAAGTATGCCCAAAGTAAAAACAACCGCAATTCTGCCAAAAAATTTTGAACCGGAAATATCCACCTGATAAGTGTGGGCAAAAAACCACATAATGACACCCCCCATACCCCAGCCTGATACCTGGAGTATCCAGTATAAATATTTCGGGCTCCTGATTTGCATGGAACAAATCTACATAATTGATTTTTAGCCCTGCCGGCCAATTGGTATCAGTGGCAGCTATATTTTACAAATGGGTCTGACTGTCCGATAATCCAAACCTGAAGGACTGAGATACAGAACTTTTTCAAATACTTGTTGTTAAGCAATCTTTAGCAAAAAATGCTGAGCGGAAAATTGTACTTTTACAGCGTCCGCCATAGCTTTAGCGAAGGCGGGCACCATAACATTTAATAGTAATGGAAATCACACCGGGACCTCTTTTAAAAACAATAGATTCACCGGCCGACCTTAAGAAACTGCCACGGGAAAAACTCCACCAGGTTTGTGACGAATTGCGTCAGTATATCATTGATGTGGTAAGTGTGCATGGCGGGCATTTCGGCGCCAGTCTTGGTGTGGTAGAATTGACAACAGCCCTTCATTACGTTTATAATACTCCTTACGATCAGTTAGTTTGGGATGTAGGTCACCAGGCATACGGACATAAGATCATTACCGGTCGCAGAAACAGATTTATAACCAATAGAAAATATAAAGGACTCAGTGGTTTCCCGAAGAGAAGTGAAAGCGAATATGATACATTTGGCGTTGGTCATTCTTCCACATCAATTTCAGCCGCACTAGGAATGGCGATGGCTGCCAAGTACAAAGGTGAAACAGATAGAAAAGTAGTTGCAGTAATTGGTGATGGCGCCATGACAGCAGGCCTGGCTTTTGAGGGGATGAATCATCTCGGAGTAGCGGATACAGATCTGTTAATCATCCTTAACGATAATGGTATCGGCATTGATCCGAATACCGGCGCATTGAAAGAATACCTGACAGACATTACCACTTCTCCTACTTATAACAAAGTAAAAGATGATGTATGGAAATTGTTGGGCAAATTACCTGTCGGAAAAAGATTTACCCGTGCCATGGGTCATAAACTGGCTGAAGGATTGAAAGGAATGGTAAGTAGCAGCGCCAATTTATTTGAGGCCTTAAAGCTGCGGTATTTTGGACCGATTGATGGTCATAATATTGCCAAGCTTGTTGACACATTGAAAGATCTCCGAAAAATCCCGGGTCCAAAGATCCTGCATATCATCACTACAAAAGGAAAGGGATATGCTTTGGCAGAAAAAGATCAAACCAAATGGCATGCACCGGGTTTGTTTGATAAAATAACCGGTGAAATACAAAAGAAGAAGTTTGATCTGCCACAGCCTCCCAAATACCAGGATGTATTTGGACATACTCTCGTTGAACTTGCTGAAAAAAACGACAAAATATTTGGCATCACTCCTGCCATGCCTTCCGGCTCATCATTAAAGTATATGATGGAGAAAATGCCTCACCGGGCATTTGATGTTGGCATTGCGGAGCAACATGCTGTTACGTTAAGTGCAGGTATGGCCACACAGGGCATAAAGGTCTTTTGCAATATTTATTCATCTTTCATGCAAAGAGCTTATGACCAGGTAGTGCATGATGTGGCCATACAAAAACTGCCGGTAATATTTTGTCTTGACCGGGCAGGTTTAGTTGGTGATGACGGGCCAACACATCACGGTTGTTATGATATCGCCTATTTCCGTTGTATACCAAACATGGTCATTAGTGCGCCGATGAATGAAAGCGAATTAAGAAATCTGATGTACACAGCACAACTGGAAAAAACGAAGAACCCATTCGTTATCCGTTATCCAAGAGGTGAAGGTGTAATGCCGGAGTGGAAAACAGAAATGAAAGAAATTGAAATCGGCAAAGGAAGAAAGTTGAAGGATGGCAAAGACATTGCTATACTTTCTTTCGGACATCCCGGGAATTTTGCAGCCGCTGCCATCCGTGATTTAAAAGCTGATGGAATAAACCCAGCGCATTATGATATGCGTTTCGCCAAGCCTCTGGATGAAGCATTGCTGCATGCTGTGCTCAGTAATTTTGATAAAATAATTACTGTTGAGGACGGAACTGTATCCGGTGGTTTTGGTTCTGCTGTATTGGAGTTCATGAATGATAATAAATACAAGGCCAAAGTAAAAATTCTTGGCATACCCGACAGACTGGTAGAACATGGTACTCCTAAAGAATTACAAAGGGAATGTGGGTATGATGCTGAAGCGATAAAACAGGCTGTATTGGAGATGATGATGGGCAAAGTTTTTGCTTCATCAACTGTTACGAAATAAACTTTTCTTTGAATCAAGTTTATGAAAAAGCTCGTCTTTAGTTTTGTTCTATTCCCTTTGTTTTGTGCTGCGCAAATCAGCATCGGTTTGAAAGCCGGTCTCAACTTTGCCAACGTTACCAACACATCCGGCTTCAATAACACTAATCGTACAGGTTACATGGTCGGTGGATATATTGCACCCAAACAAAAAAAAATACTTGGCTTTCGTTCTGGAATCATTCTTTCCCGGCAGGGTTACGATTATAGAACAAATACTAATTCAGGAAATGTAAATCTTGATTATTTGTTGCTTCCCCAGTTATTAAATATCAGATTTTCGAAACTTATACAAGTGCAGGCAGGTGGACAGGCAGCCTTTTTATTAAATGCCGCAGTGGATAGCACCAATGGGAATAACAGTGGCAGCCTGTTCGATTACTTCAACAGGTTTGATTATGGTTTGGTTGGTGGAGTGGAGGTTTTCCCATTTCATGGTCTTTTTATCGGTGTCCGCATCAATGTCAGTTTACAAAATGCCAACAAAGAACCTCCATTAGTCGGCAATTGGCCAAACTTTGTTCCCCAGCTTGACGCAAAGAACAATGTGGTGCAAGTGTATGCAGGTTGGCGGCTCTGACCTTTAAAGAATTTTAACAGCAACGGGAAATTTATTTTGTGGATTTCCAGTTTGAAAGAGTCTCAGCTTTTCAAACGGCTGTTGCATGAAAGTCCTCCGCATCCTTTTTTTCTGACAATCATCGTTGTTTCAGCATCCTGGTTTTCCGAAACCAGTTTTTGGGAAAAAGCAAAAGCATCTTATATCTCTAGATCTCAGCAGACCTATTCATTAAATAACGAAATAGAAGAAAAGCTTCTACAAAAGGTCATTGAAGCAAAAAGATTTATCCGACAAAAAGGATATAACGACAATTATTGCTTACTCATTGACATGAGCCTGCCAGCCACCTAAAGTGAATATTCTCTTTTACACTGGCCGCTATACGGCAACTACTATATATATTATTCAAATAGCCATAGACCAATACTTTTAAAAGCATTCGGGGATGATAGCTTGTCGTTCCACCACCCTTGTACTTTCTTAATATGATGTCAATATCCAACTTGTCAATAACATCATTGACCACCCGTACAGGATGATTTGCGGCGATCTTACTATCAAGACTGGGTGGAAACAAAAATGCCTGGTGCTGGCTGGGGATAGGCTTTGAACAGAGGCTTTGCCATACAAAGAGTTTGCACAGCAAAATTGAAAAAGTAATAACCCTTTTGCAAATACTTTTTATACAGCTCAATTGTGAATAAGCCTCCCTTAAAAACTGAAAAAGCCTGCCCGCTTTTTGGACAGCCTCTAATTACTTTATTCAGTTTTGATTAATTACTCTGTTGGCTTAGCTTTAAAACTTTTCACCTGCTGCGCATCTAAAGTAACCGGAATGGCCAATGCTTTACTTACCGGGCAATTCAGTTTGGCTTCTTCGGTATATTGGGGAAAATCTTTTGCCTTCATCTTAGGTACTTTTGCTCTTACTTCAAGATGGCTTCCGATGATAGCACCGCTTTCTAATGTGATGGTGCATTTCGTTTCAATGCGGTTCGGTTTAAGACCGGCTGCACCTAAAACAAAACTTAGTTTCATGGAGTAACAGCCGGCATGTGCGGCTGCAATGAGTTCTTCGGGATTGGTAAAGCTACCGTCTTCAAACCGGCTTTTGTAATCGTAGTTCTTATTCTTTATTACCCCTGATTGAGTAAGCAGTTTTCCGGCGCCTTCTTTTCCGGATCCTTTCCAGTTGGCTGTTGCAGATCTTTTCATATTGTGTTGATTTATTAAAGTTGATTAATTTCTTCGAGTTCAGCGAGACGGTTTTCGGATTCATTATATTCAATGATAAAATTATTTTTTCCCCCGCCGATAATTATTTTTAAAAATTTCTGCTGCACCAGTTCGAGCAGGGAAAGAAAAAGAAATATGGCATGCACCCGGTTCTCGCATTGTTCAAATATTTTTTCGAAAGATAAGGATTTTTGCTCCCTTGCCTGTGTCAGCATCTGGTCACGGCTGCCTTCCATGGTGTAGGTATACTGCACCACCGTATGTACCGGCTTGTTGATGCGGTCGCTGTATTTCTGCATGGCCCTTTCAAAGGCCCGCATTAATTTAAATAAAGTAATGCTTTGTATTTCCGTTCCTTCGCCCGCATCCTCTCCGATTGCTGCCAGTTCATTACGGATATTTCCTCTTTTTACCATAAGCATTCGCATCGCTTCCATTTCGGCCATTTGGGCCGATGCTTCTTTAAATCTTTTATACTCCAGTATCTTATTGACCAGTTCCTGTCTTGGGTCTATCTCGTTGCCATCAGCATCCATTTCTTTTCGGGGCAGCAGCATTTTGGCTTTGATGCGCATCAGGGTAGAAATGAAAAGTATGAATTCGCTGCTGAGTTCAATATTCAGCTCTTCATTTTGGTGAATATACTCCAGGAAATCATTAATGATATTAGTGATGGGAATATTATATATATCCAGTTCATCCCTTTCAATAAAGAAGAGCAGCAGGTCAAACGGGCCTTCAAACTGCGGAAGCTTTATCTGGTAAGATGCATTCGTCATTTCTGATTGCTATAACAAAAAACCCTGTACAGGAAAATCCTGAAACAGGGTTCAAAAATAAGGGAAATAATATTGCTGTGTCATCATCACACTACTTGTGCACCCCGGTCACCAGTATATCTTCATAATGCGAACGGTTAAAGACCTGTATCATTCCTTTTGCCGGTGCATACTGATGGATACGCCACAGAAAGTCATGAGATAATTCTTCAGGCGTCGGGACTTTGTATGATTTCACCATTACACCCTGTGGGTTCATACTGGTAAACACATTTCTTATTGCGCCGTCTTTGCCGCTGCCATCTATTCACTGAATGACCACAAGTACAGCATGTTTGCTTTCCGCAAAAAACAGGTTTTGCAACTCATCCAGTTCTTTCAATATCTCATCCGTCTTTGCACTGGTTTCTTTTTTATCCAGGTCTTTCGGAGCTTTTGTACTGATATCAGCCAGTTTTATTTCTGCCATATATATAAGTTAACACACAATATTAAATTATTTTATTCTCATCTGCATGGCATTCTGCACCTTTGCACCCGTTATGAAAACAAACCAGGCATTGATCAAATGGGGATTATTTGTATTGCTGTCTTTTATCTGGGGCAGCAGTTTTGAACTGATGAAGCTGGGGCTTTTTGAAAATCATGATCTGTCAAAACCCGTTCTTTCTTCCTGGCAGGTGGCGGCGCTGCGGCTTGTTTCTGCAGGCCTTGTTGTCATTCCTTTCATACATATTTCCCTGAAAAAAACTGACCGTTCCCAATTGGGTTATATCGCCCTGTCGGGAATACTGGGAAGTTTCTTTCCCGCATTTTTATTTACTATCGCCGAAACAAAAATAGATGGCGCCTTTGCAGGAACATTAAACAGCCTGACCCCGGTTTTTGTCATCATCATTGCTTCTCTTTTTTTCAGAAAAAAAATTACAGTAAGAACATACGGAGGTATTGCCATTGCCCTTCTTGGCAGTGTTTTGGTTTTTTATTTTAACTGGAAAGACAGGGGCGGCAGTTCACTGGGTAATATCAATTTTGCCTGGTTTTGCATTTTGGCAACCGTATTCTATGGCCTTAATGTGAACATGGTGAATAAAGTGCTTGCCGGCACAAATCCTGTCGCAATCGGAGTGATCGCTTTTGCTTCCTTGCTAATTCCTTCGCTGATCGCTTTATACCTAACAGGTTATTTCAATCTGCCATTGGGTGAAGCAAAGTATGTAACAGCAACCCTTGCTTCAGTTGTTTTAGGCGTATTCGGAACGACCATAGCCTCGGTATTGTTTTATATGCTGGTGCAAAAAGCAGGTTACCTCTTTGCCAGCATGGTTACTTATGGCATTCCATTTATTGCACAATTCTGGGGTTGGATGAATAATGAAAAAGTTGATATGTATAGCATCTTAGGCCTGCTGGTAATATTGGGAGGAATTTATATAGCCACCCGGGTAAAAAAAGAGGAACAGTAATTTACACTGCCATAATTTCTTTTTCTTTGGTGGCAAGATGTTTTTCTACGGCTGAAATATATTTACCGGTAACATTCTGAACATCATCTTCTGCGTCTTTGGCGGCATCTTCACTCAGGCCGCTTTTTTGTAATTTCTTGATATGTTCAATAGCATCTCTCCGGATATTACGAATGGCAATTTTGGAATTTTCTCCTTCATGATGGCATTTTTTTACCAATTCTTTTCTCCTTTCCTCTGTTAGCGGAGGTAAAAAAAGACGAATGATATTTCCATCATTTTGCGGATTAATCCCAATATTGGCAGCTATGATTGCCTTTTCAATCGGCTGCAGCATATTTTTTTCCCAGGGTTGAATGCTGAGTGTCCGGGCATCCGTTACACTTACGTTTGACACCTGCTGAATGGGCATGTGCGACCCGTAATAATCAACCATAATGCCATCTATTATCTGAGGATTGGCTTTGCCAGCTCTTATTTTTATAAGTTCAGCTTCCAGGTGGCCTATTGCTTTTTTCATATGATCTTCTGCGCCTGCAATAATTGATGCAATATCTTCTGCCATGATTATTTTTTTAGAGTTCTAGTTATCAGGACAACAAAGCTAATAAAAGAGGATTATCCGATAGTTATCGGGTTAAAAAAATTCGAAACCCTGGTTTGAAGAATAATTCCTTAGCCATCAGTTGTCTGAAACCGCCGGTGATTCCTTGGTAAGTGTGACCACCTTTGATGCCGTTCTTAGCTCTGTAGCTTCATTGTCTGTTCTGGAAATAACCATTTTGCGGCGTGGTTTTCTGTAATATAAAATATACATTCCGCTAAAGTATAATACCAGCATGATAAGTAGCAGGTAATTAGGTCCGAGAGACTGTCCGAGATATACCAACAGAATAAAACTGATATTTATGGCTAAACATGTAAACGTAACGCCACGATGACCCAATCCATTATCCAGCAGCAAATGATGAACATGGTTACGATCCGGTGTAAAGGGAGTACGGCCATTAATGATCCGGATAGTAAATACTCTGAGTGTATCAAGTAACGGAACACTCAGTATGGCAAAGCCAATAGCAACGGCTGATTCAAGAGGTACTGCCGCAGCTTCTGCTGTGCCGGCAATGTTAATAAACTTTATTACCAGGGTTGCATTAACCAGGCCAATCATCAGTGAACCTGAATCGCCCATAAATATTTTTGCTGGATGATGATTAAAAATCATAAAGGCTACCAGGCTTCCTGCCATTGAAAACGATAATAATGCATAAGCTTGCTGGTTAATAGCAAAAAAATAAACGCCAAAAAATAGCATATTCAGGATTCCAAGGCTTCCTGCCAGGCCATCAACACCGTCAATCAGGTTAAAGGCATTGATAACAACGATAATGGTGAGATAAGATAATGCCAGACCAAAACTTTCGGACACTTCTTCAAAACCAAACAGGCCATGCATACCGTCAACCCGGATGCCGCCAAGATGGATTAATATGGAGGCAGCAATAATCTGGACTATGAACTTTTTCCTGGCTGGAAGTATCATCAGATCGTCTCTCAGTCCTAGGAAAAAAAGCATAATGGCTGCTGCAAAGAAAGATTGAAATTCAGGATTCAGAGAGCCCCGGATGGATAAAAGGGAAACCAGTATGAAACCGCTGAAAATACCTACGCCACCAAGCGGGGTAACGAGACGGGTATGCAATTTTCTTTCATCGGGTATGTCATACAGGTGCCTTTGTTCAGCCAACTGTAAAATAACCGGTATGGCCAAAAAAGTGATGATGAATGAAAAAGAAGCAGTCAATATTATATCAAACATTCAAGCAATTTTACAGGTATAAAAATAATTCCCGCCTCTTGATTTAATATAAAGAAATTGTTTCTTAAACATCACAGGATGATTTGAATTTACTGAAAACCTCCGCCAGGTTGGCTTTTGTATTCAAAAAGGTTGCACTTTTGCAGCGCAACGACAGATTTGAAGCTGTAATGTACTAAAAGTTTAATAAAAATATAATTTTTATGACAGAACTTACCTCAATAGCTTCCCAAATAAGACGTGATATTGTAAGAATGGTACATGCAGTGAATAGCGGTCATCCGGGTGGATCATTAGGTTGTACTGATTTTTTTACCGCTCTGTATTTCAGGATAATGAAACACAACCCGCAGTTTAATATGGATGCAACTAACGAAGATGTATTCATATTATCAAACGGGCATATTTCACCTGTTTTCTATTCTACTTTGGCAAGGGCAGGATATTTTGAAATAAAAGAGTTGGCTACATTCAGAAAGATAAATTCCAGGTTGCAGGGGCATCCCGCCACTCATGAGCATTTACCCGGTGTTCGCATTGCATCAGGGTCATTGGGGCAAGGAATGAGTGTGGCTATCGGCGCCGCATTGACAAAAAAACTTAATGGCGAAAATAATATCGTATTCTCCCTGCATGGCGATGGCGAACTGGATGAAGGACAGGTATGGGAAGCAGTGATGTTTGCAGCCCATCATAAGGTGGATAATCTTATCTCTACCATTGACTGGAACGGCCAGCAGATTGACGGCCCTACCGACAAAGTGATGGGATTGGGGAATATCCGCCAGAAATTCGATGTATTTGGCTGGACGACCTTAGAAATGAACGGAAATGATATGGATGATGTGGTGGCTACTTTGGAAAAAGCAAAGACTTTTATCGGCAAGGGCAAACCAATTGCCATTATGATGCATACGGTGATGGGGAAAGGAGTTGATTTTATGGAAGGAACCCATGAATGGCATGGTGTGGCGCCCAATGATGAACAACTCGCCAACGCATTAGCCCAGTTACCGGAAACTTTGGGAGATTTTTGATTTTATTCTGATCGAAGCGAAAATTCCTGCCTTGCTGCTTTGGTTGCGGGTATCCATGATGCTAATAAAGCAATTATAAACACAGTAATGCCAACCAGCAGAAAATCCATGAGTTTTAATTGTACAGGAAAATAGTCAATAAGAAATGAGCCGCCGGCAAGTGGAATCAGGTGAAATTTCAATTGCAACCAGGCCACCAGTAATGCCAATAACATTCCAGCCCCGCCACCCAATACTGCCAAAAGAAATCCTTCGCTTAAAAAAATCCGCCGGATAAACCCTCTGCTTCCGCCTAATGCATGCAGTAAGCTGATATCTTTTTGTTTTTCCAATACCAGCATGGTCAACGCCCCGATCATATTGAATGCCGCAACCACTAATATCAGGCACAGCACCCCATAAATAACCCATCGTTCAAGATTCATTACTGAGTAAAGGCTCCTGTTCTGTTCGTACTTGTTTTGTACCAGGTATCCTTCGCCGAAAATCTTCTTAAGCTCAGTTTTGATCCTGTTAGCAGCAGACGGGTCCTGCAGTGCGATCTCAACTGCTCCATACTCATTATCCCCCATCTTCATAGCTCTTTTTACAAAATCGATATTAGTAATGCCATATTTGTTGTCAAAGTCCTGCTGGATCTTAAAAGCAGCGGAGGAACGGATAGTATCATTGCTGATATCTTCCAGAAAGTTGATCTGTTCAGAATTATTTTTTCGAGGCAAATAGATCTTCAGCAGAAAAATATTCTTATCGGCCCGGATACCCAAAGCTCCTTCTACGCCTACTCCAAAAATCAGCTTCGGAGATCCCTCATTTCCCAGATCATAAGGTGCATCATCAAGAAGGTTATCAGCCACACCACTGACATACCGGTAATTGTCATCCACTCCTTTCAGGTATATCACCGACTGGTAGTCTCCGTTCTGTACCATTGCTTTTTCTTCAACTACCAATGAAAAATTTTTGATACTGTTTATTCCTTTTAGCTTTTGCAGTTGCTCTTCAGTCACTGTGATCACTTTTCCTGAAGAAGGTGAAACCTTAATATCCGTATAAAAAGAAGAATAAAGCGATTTCACCAGCCCTTCAAAACCATTGAACACACTCAGCACCAGAATCAATGCAGCTGTACCAATAATAATGGCTGCAATACTGATCCAGGCAATGATGTTAATGGCATTGGTTGATTTCTTTGATTTGAAATATCGCCAGGCGAAAAGGAATTGCAAGGGGTTAAATAATTGGGTTTATTGGAATTTATTTTTTAGTATCCTTTTTTTCTTCTTCAATCTTTTTGAATATCTCCTCCATCCTGAACACATGATTCAGGGTATCGTCTTGAAAAAATTTCAGTACCGGTATACTGCGAAGCTGGTGCCGCACTTTAGCAGCCAATTCTTTTTTGATCTCATGATGACGGTCTTCAATAAGCTGCAATGCCTGTTTGATATCCTTTACCTGGAAAAAACTCAGGTAAAACCTTGCTTCCAGCAGGTCAGGTGTTACTTTGACCGAGGAAATTGAAACCATGCCCCCATCAATCATGTTCAGACCCAATCGCTGAAAGATTATATTTATCTCTTCATTCAGCAACCCGGCTATCTGTTTTTGTCTTTTGCCTTCCTCCATTATTTTGTCAAATTAGCCGTCCTCCACGCTAATGCTTCGGAAGGCGGTGTAAAATTAGTTACTTTGCGGTTTCGCACCATGAAGCAGTATTCCCGGATCTTTCAGTATCTCAAAGGTTATAAAGGAAATATTTTTTTGTATTTCCTTTTCACATTGCTGAGTATTCTTTTTTCTATTGTCTCTATCGGTATGCTTATGCCTTTTCTGCAACTGATCTTTACAGGTGAAGGCACTTTTAAACAAACAAACAATGCAGTTATCCGGTTTATTAATGATTTTCTTTCTGAATCACTGAAGAATCCTGAAAATAAAATTCCGACACTTGGATATATCTGCCTGTTGATGTTGCTTTTTATCATTTTGAAAAACCTTTTTCTTTACCTCTCCTATTATATTCTGAACCCATTGAAGAATAAAATTGTGAATCATCTGCGGGAAGACCTGTATGATAAGGTGCTGCGACTGCCTATTGGTTTTTTTAATGAGAAAAGAAAAGGCGACCTGATGAGCCGCATGACCAATGATATTGGTGAAGTGGAAGGTTCTCTTGTCGGAACGCTGGAAGGTTGGATAAGGGATCCCATGACGATCATTGTAACATTAATAGTGCTTTGCCTTATCAGCGTTCAGCTTACTTTGTTTATTCTGATTCTAATACCGGTGCTTGGATTGGTTATTGGCCGTATTACCCGTTCATTGAAAAAACATTCGCAGGAAGTGGCGCATAAATACGGAGAAACTCTTTCAACTCTTGATGAAACTCTTGGAGGACTGCGGGTGATAAAAGCTTTCAACATTGAAAAATTACTGCGCAATAAATTTTTCAAGACCAATGAAGAATTACTGACAGCCAAAAATAAAATATCCTATCGGCGGGACCTTGCTTCACCTTTATCAGAAGTGTTAGGTGTGATACTTTTTACAGCGGTACTCTACTACGGTGGTAGGCTGGTACTGAAGAATCAATTGCTGGAAGCTTCAGCCTTCCTTGGTTTTCTCGGTATCTTTTATAATATTATCAACCCCGCCAAGGCATTGTCTACTTCCTTTAGCAATATGCGTAAAGGTGCCGCTGCCATCAACAGGATTGAGGAAATACTCAAAACTCCGATAACCGTTGATGACAATCCAAATGGAAAACTATTAACAGAGTTCAACGACAAGATTGAATGCAGGAACGTAAGTTTTTCGTACGATGATGCGGTGATACTCGAGAATGTCAATCTCACTGTTCAAAAAGGAAAGACAGTAGCCCTGGTTGGTTCCAGTGGTACGGGCAAATCAACGTTGGCTGACCTGGTTCCGAGGTTTCATGATGTGACGGCCGGTGAAGTATTGATTGACGGGATCAATATCAAGGATTATTCTTTGCACTCTGTCCGCAGCCTGATGAGTATTGTAACACAGGAGCCCATCCTTTTCAATGATACCATTGCCAATAATATTGCACTCGGTTTCCAGGGAGCAACGGATGATCAGGTAACAGAAGCGGCAAAAATTGCCAATGCCCATGATTTCATCATTAAAAAAGAAGGTGGCTATAAAAGTAATATCGGCGACAGGGGCAGCAAACTAAGCGGGGGCGAAAGACAACGCCTCACTATTGCAAGGGCTGTATTAAAAAATCCTCCCATTTTGATTTTGGACGAAGCCACATCCTCTCTTGATACAGAAAGTGAGAGGCTGGTACAGGATGCTATCAATAATATGATGCAGAATCGCACCAGTATCGTTATTGCTCACCGTCTCTCCACTATCCGGCATGCGGATGAAATAATTGTATTACAAAAAGGAAAAATTGTGGAAAGAGGAAACCATGAACAATTGCTGGCACAAAATGGGTTCTATAAAAAATTGGTGGATATGCAGGAAGTGAGATAATTATTTCTTGAGAACCTCCCTACTTATCACCAGCTTCTGTATTTCACTCGTCCCTTCCCCTATTGTACAGAGTTTGGCGTCACGGTAATATTTTTCCACCGGAAAATCTTTGGTGTATCCATAGCCGCCAAATACCTGCACGGCATCATTGGCCACTTTTACTGCCACTTCGCTGGCATAATATTTTGCCATGGCTGCTTCTTTGGTCATGGGGAGATTTCTTTCTTTCAGATCGCAGGCCTGCAGTGTCAATAATTCAGCAGCCATAATTTCTGTAGCCATATCGGCCAGTTTAAATGAAATACCCTGAAAACTGGAGATAGGCTGATCGAACTGATATCTTTCCTGTGAATATTTTAAAGCTGCTTCATAAGCGCCTTTGGCGATACCGAGTGCCAACGATGCAATTGAAATTCTTCCCCCATCCAATACTTTCAACGCCTGTTTAAAACCATCGCCCACTTCACCTAAACGATTCGAATCAAGAACCCTGCAATTATCAAATATCATTTCTGTGGTTTCACTTGCCCGCATACCCAGCTTATTTTCTTTTTTGCCGGCACTAAAACCTTTTGTTCCTTTTTCTACCACAAAAGCCGTGGAATTGTTTTTTGTTCTGGGTTCACCGGTCCGGCAAATAACTACAGCAATATCTCCGCTTTTCCCATGGGTGATCCAGTTTTTAGTTCCATTTATTATCCATTCATTCGCTTCCTTCACTGCTGTACATCTCATATTGCCGGCATCACTGCCGGTATTGGCTTCGGTCAGTCCCCATGCACCGATCCATTCAGCTGTTGCCAGCTTGGGCAACCATTTTTTCTTTTGTTCTTCATTACCGAATGTCATGATGTGCCCTGTACAAAGGGAATTATGTGCTGCAAGGCTAAGCCCAATGGAACCGCAGACTTTGGACACTTCTTCAATCACAGTTTTATACTCAAAATAGGAAAGCCCGGCACCACCATATTGTTCGGGAACCAGTACACCCATTAGCCCAAGTTTTCCCATTTTTTTAAAAATATGTACCGGAAATTCCTGGCTCTCGTCCCATTCCATTACATCCGGTTTAATATGTTGCTGTGCAAAGTCTCTTGCAGTCAGTGCTACCTGCAGTGTCAGATCCGAAGATTGAAAATTCATAAGTGTAATCGTAGTTATTGTTGTAATAACTGTGCCACTCCAAAAGGGGTGGCACAGCCTTGGGCCTTCGCATAATGGCAAGCAATTTGTATTGCAATCGCTAAAGGCGGTGTAATTTATAGGAATTTCTCCGAAACTAACAAGTGTTAGTGATAGAATATTTCAGACGGTTTAAATGTTATTTGAACTCCAGTTTCAACCCATCATAAGCTAGGTGAATTCCTTCCGGAAGTTCACTTTCAATATCTGAATGAAGTCCCAGCTGGTGAGATATGTGTGTGAAGTAAGCTTCAGGTACTTTTAATTCAGTTACCATATCAATAGCTTCATCAAGTGTAAAATGGGAAATATGGGTTTGCTTACGCAATGCATTCAGCACCATTACTTCACTTCCTCTGATCTTTTCTTTTTCACTTTCCTCAATTTTGTTTGCATCTGTGATGTAAGTGAATTTGCCGAAGCGGAATCCCATCACCGGCATCTTTAAATGCCAGACAAGAATCGGTGTAATTGGTATGTCGCCAATGACAAATGGGTCAAGCGAAATAGTATTTAAATTCAGTTCCGGGATCCCGGGATATTTTGTATCCGTAAATGCATAATAAAAATCACGGCGCACGGCTTCTTCCGTTAAAGAATCAGCATACACATCGATCGGCTTCTTAGTAAAAAAATTAAATGCCCTTATATCATCCAGGCCAGCCATATGATCTTTATGCGGATGGGTGAATAGAACTGCATCAAGATGTTTTACATTTTGTCTGAGCATCTGGTAGCGAAAATCCGGACCTGTATCTACTACCAGTGTTGTTTTTGCCGATTGGACCAGTATGCTTGAGCGAAGTCTTTTATCCTTTTTATCAGATGAAGTACATACCTCGCAATTACACCCTATCATCGGCACACCGCTGCTGGTGCCACTGCCAAGAAAGATCACTTTGAGGGAAGGATAACTCACCCGGCAAATGTAGAATAGAAAACGTAAAAACGATTACTTACCATTTTCCTGTTGCTCCAGTTTGGAAATAATTTCAGCGTAAAGCTTTTTTGATTCTTCGGTAAGCATATCAGCATTTATTTCCAGTTGTGGTATCAGGTCAATAAGGTTATTGATGCGGCCTTCTGTTTGAAGAAATTTGTTTAGCACTACTACTTTTTTTTGTTCCAGTATACAGTAACCGCTCTGGAATGTACCTCTTTCATATCGCAGCACATAGCCGGCCTCCTCCGGTATGGCTTCCAATTTATCGAGAGTGGATTGGGTGTATTTCATCGTGAATCTTAAGATTATTTACAAATGTAACCCTCCTAACTCTTACGAAATTGTAAAGTATTTTGATATTTTCCACACCCATTACCATTCTTCCTACTTACTCTGCATTTTAATTACCGGCACTATCATTTCTTCGAGGCTCACGCCGCCATGCTGAAATGTGTTGCGGTAATAACTTACGTAGTAGTTGTAATTATTGGGATAGCACAGAAAACTGTCTTCCTTGGAAAATATGAATGAGGAATTAATAGTGGGCACTGGCAGGCCTGCCTCTCTCGGATCACGGAAAGCCAGCACTTCTTTGGGTTCATAGTTCAGATTACGGCCATGTTTATAACGCAGGTTTGTGGTGGTTTGTTTATCTCCAACAACTTTGTAGGGGGTTTTCACTCTTATGCTGCCATGATCGGTAGCAAGAATAACTTTGATATTTTTATCCGCGACCTTCTTTAATGCCTGGTGCAGAGGTGAATGTTCAAACCAACTGGCAGTAATGCTGCGATAGCTTATTTCATCACCAGCCAGTTCTTTCAGCACTTCCATCTCCGTTCTGGCATGGCTCAGCATATCCACGAAATTGTAAACAATTACATTTAAGTCATTATTCAGCAGGTTATGAATATTATTGACCAGGTCAAGCCCCGCCTGGTTGTTCACCACTTTAGTGTAAGAGGCTTTCATATCTGACTTGCCCAGCTTTTTAAGCTGTGCCCGGAAGAATTCTTCTTCATGTAAATTCTTACCTCCCTCCTCATCGTCATTCTTCCATTGCACCGGGAATTGTTTTTCAATATCCAGAGGCAGCATTCCGGCAAAAATTGCGTTACGGGCATATTGAGTAGCAGTAGGTAATATGCTGTAAAAACTGTCTTCCTCCAGTATCCGGAAGCTTTCAGCAAAGATGGGTTGTATGGCTTTCCATTGGTCAAATCGCAAATTATCAATAAGCACAAAAAACAATGGAACATTCTTTTCTACATGCGGCAATACTTTAAACTTAAACATCGTGTGACTCATCACCGGGCCATCAATACTTTTGGGAGAAACCCAGCTGGCATAATTTCTTGAAACAAATTTGAAGAATTCAGTATTGGCTTCCCCTTTCTGGTTTTGCAATATTTCCTGCATTTCGGGACTGTCACTTTTCTGCATTTCCAGTTCCCAATACACCAGTTTCTTATAAATATCCATCCATTCATTGTAATCAGGATTGCTGTTAAGCGCCGTAAACAAATGCCGGAATTGCTGCTGATAAGCGGTTGTTGTTTTTTCAGCCACCAGTCTTTTATTGTCAATGATCTTTTTTAAGCTCAACAATACCTGGTTGGGATTAACAGGTTTGATAAGATAATCGCTTATCTGCGACCCGATGGCATCATCCATCAGATTCTCTGTTTCATTTTTTGTGATCAATACAACCGGCAGCGATTGATTCACTTCTTTTATCTTGGTTAATGTTTCCAGTCCTGTTATACCGGGCATGGTTTCATCAATCAGCACCACATCCACAAGATTTTCCTTAACAAAATCAATTGCATCAAATCCATTGGTAAAAGTCTGCACTTCATATCCTTTGTTTTCAAGAAACAGTTTCTGGGATTGAAGGCTTTCTATTTCGTCATCCACCCAGATTATTTTAGCTATTCCCATTCTTTCATTTTTAATAATACCGTGAAGGTTCAGGCAAGGTAAAAATAGCTCATTAAACTTTGCCTTTGTACTTTTGTCCGCTTGCCTTTAACAAAAAAGCAACAATGCCGACTGTACGCAAAATCATCAACGATCCTGTCTATGGTTTTATTACCATTGACCACCCGTTGATCCTCGAAATTATTTCCCACCCCGTTTACCAGCGGCTGCGTAATATTCATCAGATGGCTTTTGCTCATTTGGTATATCCCGGTGCAGTTCATTCAAGATTACATCATTCGCTAGGCGCTTACCATTTGATGTGTATGGCATTGTCTGAACTTAAAAGCAAGGGCATTGAAATCACTGCTTCTGAAGATCTGGGTGCCAAAATCGCCATCTTGCTACATGACATTGGCCATGGGCCCTTTTCACATGCATTGGAAAATGAGCTGATAAAAGATGTGTATCACGAAGCTATTTCCATTTTGCTGATGCGAAAATTGAATGATGAATTCAACGGTCACTTACAGACGGCTATTGATATTTTTACCAATAACCACCCTAAACGATTCCTGCACCAGTTGGTTTCAGGACAATTGGATGTGGACAGGATGGATTATCTGAACCGTGATAGTTTTTTCACTGGTGTGTCTGAAGGTGTGATAGGTTATGACCGCATCATCAAAATGCTGACGGTAAAAGAAGGCGAATTGATGGTTGAAGAAAAAGCTGTTTATTCCATTGAAAAATTTCTGGTGAGCCGCAGGCTTATGTACTGGCAGGTGTACCTGCATAAAACGGTGTTAAGTGCTGAAATGATGCTGGTAAAAATCATACAAAGGGCTAAAGAGTTGATAGCTGCTGGCAAATCGGTGAGTGCTTCATCCGTAGAGTTAGATTTTTTTCTAAAATCCAGTGATGGAGAATCATTTATTGAACAACATCTTGAACCGTTTTGCCTTCTGGACGACCATGATATGATGGCTACGATCAAAAACTGGATTCATCACCCCGATAAAATATTATCCCTGCTTTGCCGTTCTCTCGTTGAGAGGAAATTATTCAAGGTAAAATTACAGGCGGTTCCTTTTGAGGAATCATTTGTAAAAGAAAAGACAAAAGAGACCGCTGAAAAACTGGGTATAAACAATAAGGAGACCGGATATTTTGTTTTTACCGGTGAGACAAGCAACACCACCTATGATCCGCTGGACGAAAGAATAAATATATTGTTCAAGGACGGCACGGTAAAAGATATTTCAGCAGTGGACAATGCGCTGATACAGCATAATCTGAGCGGCGCTGTCAGAAAATATTATATTTGTTATCATTGTTGCTAGTTGCTGGGTGCTTGTGGCTGGTAAAAACTTCCGTAGGCAGGACACTGACCAGAAACATGCAACCAGAAACCAGAAATATGCAATTCCCGGCTGTTCAGATAGCAATGCTGGTAAACGGCAGGGTCGAAGGCGACCCGAATGCTGCAGTCAGTTCATTTGGAAAAATCGAAGAAGCAAAAGAAGGACAGCTTACTTTTTTTGCCAATCCAAAATACGAGGAATACTTATACAGCAACAAAGCATCTATTATTGTCATCAATGAAGCCTATGAATTAAAGCAAACGGTAAATGCAACACTTATCCGGGTTCCTGATGCCTATACAGCCTTCGCTACCCTGCTAGGTAAATATCAGGAAATAATGCAACAACAGCTTGTTGGCGTACAGCAACCCAGTTATATCGCCAAAACGGCATGTTACGGCGATAATGTTTTTATCGGTGCCTTTGCCTACCTCAGCGAAAATGTAAAAGTGGGTAGTAATACCAAAATATTCCCCAATGCATTTATCGGCGATAATGTAATTCTCGGAGATAACACTATAATACATCCAGGTGTAAAGATTTATCATGATTGCAAAGTGGGCAGTCATGTTATTATTCATGCAGGAACTGTAATTGGCAGTGATGGATTTGGTTTTGCCCCGCAAAATGACGGAAGCCTGAAAAAAGTACCGCAGATAGGAAATGTAGTGATAGAAGATAATGTAGAAATTGGCGCCAATGCCACGATTGACAGAGCCACGATAGGATCAACGCTGATAAAAAGCGGAGCCAAATTGGATAACCTGATCCAAATTGCACATAATGTGGAAGTAGGCAACTCAACCGTTATAGCTGCACAGGCCGGCGTAAGCGGCAGCACCAAGATCGGAAATAGTGTGATGATAGGCGGGCAGGCCGGCATTGTGGGTCATATTCAGATTGCAGATGGTTCTAAAATAAATGCCCAGGCTGGTTTGGGTAAATCTTTAAAAACACCAGGCACATCAGTTACCGGTTCTCCTGCTTATGACTATGGTCAGGCTATTCGAAGTCAGGCCATAGCCCGCAATCTTCCCGAAATGGAAAAAAGGATAAAAGAGCTGGAAGCATTGGTGAAACAATTGCTGTCAGAAAAAGTATCTTAGCCACTTTATTCCATGAAAATATCCGGTTTTACTTTTGTCCGTAATGCAGTTAAGTATGATTACCCTGTGGTGGAATCCATTTCTTCCATTCTTCCGATAGTAGATGAATTTATTGTCAGTGTTGGCAATTGTGATGATGGAACCCTGGAGCTTATACAATCCATCAATTCCCCGAAAATAAAGATCGTTCATTCTGATTGGGATGATTCGTTGAAAGAAGGAGGTAAAGTACTGGCTGTCGAAACCGATAAAGCATTTGCGCAAATAAGCCCTGATGCAGATTGGGCCTTTTACCTGCAGGCCGATGAAGTGGTGCATGAAAAAGATATTCCCCATATCATGAAAGCAGCTGAGCATCACCTGCACAATAAAAAAGTGGAAGGCCTGTTATTTGATTATAAACATTTTTACGGTACTTATAATTATATCGGTGACTCAAGGCGCTGGTACACATATGAGATAAGAATGATCCGAAACAACAAAAAATTCTATTCTTATCGTGACGGTCAGGGTTTCCGGACCGGAAATGAAAGGAAATTATTTGTCAAGCCGGCCCATGCTTCCATTTATCATTACGGATGGGTGCGGCATCCGCACAAACAACTGGAAAAACTGAATAATTTTTACGGTCTCTGGAACGGTAATGAGTACAGGGCTCCTGTGATCAATGAAAAGGATCAATATGACTTTTTTAAAAATGTTGATTCTGTTTCCCTGTTCAAAGGCCAGCATCCGGCAGTGATGCAGAAAAAAATCGCCGGAAAAAACTGGCAGCTTGATTTTGATGTCAGTAAAAAGAAATTATCATTTAAAGACAGAATAATGAACCTGCTGGAACGAATAACCGGCACCCATCTTTTCCGTTTCCGCAATTACAACAAAATGTAGTCTCAGATGTTCCGGGTTTCAAAGATTTCGGCGTTAAGGCTGAACTTCTGAAACGGTAACCCTTTGGAACTTTCAAAACTTTGTAATAGCTATCTTTGCCCCGCTCAATAAAAACACATGGCCCCGGATTTTAATCCAGATAAACAACATACACTGAAATCTTCCGTAAGTATTTCCGGCACCGGTTTGCATACAGGCATCCTTGCCGACCTTACTTTAAAACCTGCTGCTCCGGGTTTTGGGTTTCAGTTTCAGAGAATAGACCTGCCCAATCAGCCGGTTATAAAAGCTGATTGCGACCTGGTAACAGATGTAAGCCGGGGAACTACATTGGATTCAAACGGAGCCAAAGTAAGTACAGTGGAGCATGTATTGGCGGCACTGGTGGGCATGGGTATTGACAACTGTCTTATCGTGATCACCGGGCCGGAAATACCTATCATGGATGGAAGCTCTGAACCTTTTGTAGAAATTATTCAGAAAGCCGGAGTGGCAGAACAGGATGCGGCAAAGATCTGGTACACCATTGATGAAAATATTTTTCATTACGACGAAACCAAGAGAGTGGAAATGGTGGCCATGCCATCCATGGAATACCAGGTCACTACATTAATTGATTTTAACTCTCCTGTTTTAGGCACACAGCATGCGGGGCTTAAACATATCCGTGATTTTAAAAATGAAATTGCTCCCTGCCGCACTTTTTGTTTTTTGCATGAACTGGAAACCCTGCTCGATAATAACCTCATCAAAGGAGGCGATGTCAACAATGCTATTGTGATCGTGGACAAACCGGTTGACAAAGAAGAAATGAACCGGCTCGTTAAAATCTTCCGCAAGGAAAAAATAGAAGTGAAAAGTGAAGGCTATCTGAACAACCTGGAACTGCGTTTTCCTAACGAACCGGCCCGCCATAAACTGCTTGATGTTATCGGCGATCTTGCGTTGATCGGTTATCCCATCAAAGGAAGAATTATTGCCAACCGCCCGGGGCACAGTACCAATGTAGAGTTTGCAAAAAAGATCAAACAGTATATAAAAAAGAATAAACATACAAAAGGCGTCCCGGTTTATAATCCCAACCTGCCTCCTATTTACGACCATCAATACATTGAAAAAACATTACCGCATCGTTTTCCGTTTGCACTGGTTGATAAGATCATTGATCTGAGTGATTCACATATTATCGGGGTTAAAAATGTTACTTTCAATGAATGGTTTTTCCAGGGTCATTTTCCGGGCAACCCGGTAATGCCGGGAGTATTGCAGATAGAAGCCCTGGCCCAATGTGGGGGCATTCTTGTCATCAACTTAAGCGGAGGAGGACAATACGATACCTACTTCATTAAAATAGATAACTGCAAGTTTAAAAACATGGTAAAGCCAGGCGATACCCTGATCCTCAAAATGGAATTAATGGCCCCGATTCGCCGGGGCATCTGCGAAATGAAAGGCACGGCTTATGTAGGCAATAAGGTTTGTGCTGAAGGCGACCTGGTAGCCCAGATCATCAAGCGATAAAACCCTGATAAAAGCTCAGTTTTAGAGTTATTCTAAGTCCTTTTTCAGCTTTAGATTCTTTATCCACTTTTAGCAAAAAAGTACAGAAAAAAGACCTGCTTTTATCTTTCCAAAAGGGTTGAGTTTTGTACATTTGCGAGTGATACTTTTTCTCAATTTTAAGAGTAATTTTCAAGGATTTTATGAGTATTGAAACAGAAGTAAAAAAGCCGTCAAATGACAATGGTTACGGTGCAGAAAGTATCCAGGTTTTAGAAGGTTTGGAAGCCGTTCGCAAACGGCCCGCCATGTATATCGGCGATATCGGCGTGAAGGGTTTGCATCATCTCGTTTATGAAGTGGTAGACAATTCCATTGATGAAGCCCTGGCCGGTTTTTGTAAAAACATTACTGTCACCATTCATGAGGATAATTCTGTATCGGTGGAAGATGATGGCCGGGGCATTCCGACTGATATGCATCCCAAAGAAAAAAAATCAGCACTGGAAGTGGTGATGACGGTGCTGCATGCCGGTGGTAAGTTTGATAAAGATTCTTATAAAGTATCCGGTGGTTTGCATGGCGTGGGTGTCAGTTGCGTAAATGCGTTAAGTGCAAAACTGCATGTTACTGTATGTCGTGACGGGAAAAAATTTGAACAGGAATATCATACAGGCATTCCTTCCTATCCTGTCCGTGAAATAGGCAATAGCGATAACACCGGTACCACTGTCCGTTTCTGGCCCGATAGCAGCATATTCATTATTCTTGTTTATAACAAGGATATACTGGAAAGCCGTCTTCGTGAACTGGCTTATCTCAACCGCGGTGTTCGCATTGTATTGAATGACCTGCGGGATAAAGAAGATGAAGGCAGCCACTACACAAAAAGTTTTTACAGCGAAGGTGGCATTGTGGAGTTTGTGGAAATGCTGGATCAGAATGCCGGCCGTAATTCACTTATACCAAAAGTGATCTTTGTGGAAGGCAGGGATGAGAGTACCAATGTAGTGGTGGAAGTGGCACTGAGTTATAACGACAGCTACAATGAACATATCTATTCCTATGTCAATAATATAAACACTATCGAAGGCGGTACCCATGTATCCGGTTTCCGCCGGGCACTCACAAGAGTGTTCAAAAGCTATGGCGATAAGAACGGATTGTTTGAAAAAGCCAAAGTGGAAATAGAAGGCGATGATTTCCGGGAAGGATTAAGTTCTATCATCTCTGTAAAAGTTCCCGAACCACAGTTTGAAGGACAAACAAAGACCAAGCTCGGTAATAATGAAGTGATGGGTGTGGTGGATTCCACTGTTTCAAAAGTATTGGAAGCCTACCTGGAAGAAAATCCGAGAGAAGCAAAGAATATTGTTTCTAAAGTTATACTTGCTGCACAGGCAAGAGCCGCTGCAAGAAAAGCAAGGGAACTGGTGCAAAGAAAATCGGTATTGACTGGTGGGGGTCTTCCCGGCAAACTGGCTGACTGTTCTGACCGTGACCCCGAACGCTGTGAGTTGTTTTTGGTTGAGGGTGATTCTGCCGGCGGCACTGCCAAACAAGGGAGGGACAGAAGCTACCAGGCCATACTTCCTTTGAGAGGTAAGATCCTCAACGTGGAAAAAGCGATGGAGCATAAGATATACGACAATGAAGAGATCCGAAATATGTTCACGGCACTGGGTGTAAAAATGGGAACCCCCGATGATCCCAAGGCTTTGGACCTTTCCAGGCTCCGTTATCACAAACTCATCATCATGACCGATGCCGATGTGGATGGTTCGCATATCACCACTCTTATTCTCACCTTTATCTATCGCTATATGACCGAACTGGTGGAGCAGGGTTATGTGTACATTGCTCAGCCGCCGCTTTACCTGGTGAAAAAAGGAAAAGAACAATCCTATGCATGGAATGAAGAACAAAGAAAAGCATGGGTGGAGAAATTAGGAGGCGGAAAAGATGATTCGGTGAATGTGCAGCGCTATAAAGGTTTGGGTGAAATGAATGCCGGCCAGCTTTGGGAAACAACGATGAACCCCGAGACCCGGACTTTAAAATTAGTGACCATTGAAAGCGCAGCCGAGGCCGACCGTATTTTCAGTATGCTGATGGGAGATGAAGTGGCGCCCCGTCGTGAATTCATCGAATCTCATGCTAAGTATGCGAAGCTTGATTTGTAATGTGCATTTGCAATTCTTCAGCATGACTTACATCGTAAACCCCAAAAACAGAAAGCAGAAAAAAGCATTGGAAACTTTGCTTAAAAGTCGTTCTATCGGTTTTTATACCGAAGCGAAAGAAGATGCAGCCATCCTGAATGCTATGGAAAAAGGCAGAAAGACAAGGCTTCTTTCCGCTGATGAAAAAAAAGTCTTTCTCTGAAAATTAAAAATAGCACAAATACCTGAGAAATACCAGTTTCACAAGAGCCTGTTACACTTACGAAAACGTATTAAGCGGGCCTGCCCGACTACGAATAAATATTATTACGCGGTCAGGCGGGGATTTCGTTGCCGGCAAAACAATATGCATGCATCTGCTTCAGGAATTGGTGCATTTCGTTCATGCTCTGCATATTCTCGCCGATGAGCATAAACAGCTTACCGGTTTGTTTCAGTTTTGCTTTGTTGGTTCCTGTTTCCAGGCATGAAATGATCTTTTGGAATGTGGCAGATTCAAAATAAGGCGAGTCAGGCCGGTTGATAAAAAAGCAGCGAAGTGTGTTATCCTTTAATGACATCTTTTCCAATCCAAGATCAACCGCCAGTTTCCGGCAGCGAACAGTAGCAAACAAATCTTCAACTTGCTGTGGCAGTGGACCAAACCTGTCTTGCAATTCTGCTTTTATGGCAACAAGTTCTTCTTCTGCTTCACAATTATCGAGGCGCTGATACAATGAAAGTCTTTCAGTGATGCTTTCGACGTATTCATCCGGGATCAATATTTCCAGGTCGGTATCAATAGTACAGTCCTGTACAAAATCATCCTGCTTTGCAATTTCCTCTTTGAACAATTCCTTGAAGTCAGAACGTTTCAGTTCACGAATAGCTTCATCCAAAATTTTCTGATACATTTCAAAACCGATCTCTGCCATGAAACCGCTTTGCTCACCACCTAATAAATTACCAGCGCCTCTTATATCAAGGTCACGCATTGCAATCTGGAAGCCACTGCCAAGATCACTGTGTTGTTCTAGGGTCTGCAATCTTTTTCTTGAATCATCAGGTAAAGTACTCATCGGCGGGGCCAGCAAATAACAAAATGCTTTTTTATTGCTTCTTCCTACTCTTCCTCTCAACTGGTGCATATCACTCAATCCAAACTGATGAGCATTGTTGACAATGATGGTATTCACATTCGGAATATCCACGCCGCTTTCAACAATGTTGGTGCAAACCAGTACATCATATTTTTTATCAATAAAATCCAATATCCTTTCTTCGAGGTAATGTCCTTCCATTTGCCCATGAGCATAACCAATACTCAGATCAGGACATAGCGCCTGGATGATAGTAGCCATTTCGGCAAGTCCTGCAATGCGATTATAAATGAAGAAGACCTGCCCTCCTCTTTCTGTTTCAAAATAGATAGCATCCCGGATGGCGTCTTCATTATACACCTGTACTTCGGTTTGTATAGGCTGACGGTTGGGCGGAGGTGTATTGATGATGCTCAGATCCCTTGCACCCATCAGAGAGAATTGTAATGTTCTCGGTATTGGAGTAGCAGTTAAAGTAAGACAATCAACTGCTGTCCTCAGCGTTTTTATCTTTTCCTTATGCCCTACTCCAAACTTTTGCTCTTCATCTACAATCAGCAAACCGAGGTCTTTGAACTTTACTTCCTTTCCCAGCAGGGCATGAGTGCCGATAATGATCTCAATTTTTCCTTCTTCCAGTTTTTTTAATGTTTCTTTTTTCTCTTTAGCTGATTTGAAACGATTGATATAATCAACAGTAACAGGAAAATCTTTTAATCTTTCACTGAACGTCTTGTAATGCTGAAAGGCAAGAATGGTGGTGGGGACAAGAATGGCTGCCTGTTTACCTTCTACACAGGTCTTGAATGCAGCCCGGATGGCTATTTCTGTTTTTCCAAAACCCACATCACCGCAAACCAGCCTGTCCATCGGCGATGATGATTCCATATCTCTTTTTACATCTGCCGTCGCTTTAGCCTGATCAGGTGTGTCTTCGTAAATAAAGGATGCTTCCAGCTCAGTTTGCAAATAATTATCCGGGGTATGAATGAATCCCTGTTGTGCTTTTCGCTTTGCATATAGTTTTATCAAATCAAAAGCGATCTCTTTAACCTTAGCCTTTGTTTTATCTTTTAACCGATTCCATACATCGCTGCCTAGTTTATTTATTTTTGGTATGCTTCCCTCTTTACCTGTGTATTTGGCTATTTTGTGAAGGCTGTTGATATTGACATAGAGAATATCGGTGTCTTTATAAATCAGCCGAACAGCTTCCTGCGTTCTTCCGTTAACTTCTATTTTCTGCAATCCACTGAAAATACCAACCCCGTGATCAATATGTGTAACAAAATCTCCGGGCTGCAGCTCCCTCAATGTTCTTAAAGTAAGTGCTTTGTTCTTATTATAGGCCTGCTTTACCCTGTACTTATGATATCGTTGAAATATCTGATGATCTGTGTAGCAAACTATTTTCTGGTCTTCATCAATAAATCCTTCATGAATAGAAACCGCAACAGGATTGAAACCGATCTCAGATTTCAGATCGTCAAAAATACTTTGCAACCTTTCCAGTTGGCGAGGGTTCTCTGCAAAAAGATATAACTGAAATCCTTTGCCTTCCCAATTCTTCAGGTCTCTTATTAATAAATCAAATTGCCTGTTAAATGCCGGTTGTTCCTTTGTATGAAATTCTATTTCAAATTCCGACAGGTGGCGACGATACCCAAACTCAACCAAATGCCTTTGTGAAATATTTTTTTCGAAATTTTTTGCCTCAATAAAATCATTATGGCTTACTTCTGTCTTCTCCAATTTATCATCCTCTTCTTGACGAACCTTGTGCCTTGTGCCTTGTGCCTTGATGTCTCTTTCTTTTATTTCTTCCTGCAGTTTCAAAAAGATGCGAAGGTCTTCTTCGCAATCCTCCAGCCTTTCTTTGCATAACTCCACATCCTGCATCCAAACAACAGTATTATCAGGCAAAAATTCAAACAAGGAAATTCTTTCCTCGTTTCTGAATTGGGTGTCTACGTTTGGAATGATACTAACCTGAAGCAGTTTTCTTTCACTCAGCTGTGTTTCTGGGTCAACGATACGGATGGAATCAACATCATTCCCAAACAATTCGATACGGTAAGGCTTTTCATTCCCGAAAGAATAAATATCAAGGATACCTCCGCGGATAGCAAATTGTCCCGGCTCATACACAAAATCTGTTTGCTCAAAACCATAATCTGCCAACCGGAGAATCAACTCTTCAATATTTAATGGATCGCCGGTTTTGATATGAATGATGTTGGAAGAAAGGGTATTCGGTAAAACAACTTTTTCGAACAATGCCTCGGGATAAGTAATGATCACTTTTCTGTTCACACTGAGCGAAGCCGAAGTGCCTCCTGCCGCAAGCTTGGTCAGTGCTTCTGTCCTCAGCATCACATGTGATGAATTCAGCAACCGGAAATTTTTCCTGTTCTTAAATGAAGAAGGGAAATAAAAAATGTCCAGTGCCGATGTCAGATTCTCGAGAGTATTATGGAAATAGGCGGCTTCTTCCGCATCATTTAAAATAATGAGGTGATTGAGTTGCGAGCAGGAAGGATGCAGAAAAGCGGCCGCTACTGCAAACTGGGATGAACTTCCATGAAGATTGCTGAGATAGATTTTTTGAGGTTGGGCAAAAGAAAGCTTGTCCGCCAGTTGAAAAAGGCGGGGGGTGTTTTGATACTGTTCCAGCAAATCCTTTACACTCATTAACTGCACAAAGATAATTTATCCTGTCAAAAGAAACAGCCGGAATTAATTCCCTTTTTCAAAACATATCTGCTTTACATTGGTTTTACCTTTATCAATTATTTAAATTCATTCAGAATGGCTTTATTGCAATGGCAAAAAGGAAAAGTGATAAAAATAGAAAATGAGGCTCCCAATACCCGTCGTTTCCTGATCGAAGTTGCAGGTTTGAAAAATTTTGATTTTAAACCCGGTCAATTCGTAACACTTGATCTGCCCATCAGTGATAAACCCACCAAAAGGATACGCAGTTATTCTATTTCTTCCTGGCCCGATGGCAGTAATACTTTCGAACTGCTGATCGTACTGGCACAGGGAGGTCTCGGGACTACTTATCTTTTCAACGAAATAAAAGTTGGCAGCGAACTGACTTTCAGAGGAGCACAGGGAGTATTCACTTTACCTGATAATATTGAGAAAGATATTTTTTTCATTTGCACAGGCACCGGCATAGCCCCTTTCCGGAGCATGGTCAATCATATTTACCGTCACCGGGTTCCTTTTAAAAAGATCCATCTCATATTTGGATGCCGTAAAAAAGAAGATCTGCTTTATTATAATGAATTAAAAGAACTGGCTCAGAAAATGCATGGCTTTGACTATCATCCAACCTTGTCCCGTGAACATTGGGAAGGCGATTTTGGTTATGTTCATCCCGTTTATGAAAAATTATGCAAGGAAAAACCAGATGCCTTGTTTTATCTCTGCGGTTGGAAACACATGATCGATGAAGCAAAAAAAAGAATTACAGCGATGGGCTATGACCCAAGAAGAATACATGAGGAATTGTATGGATAATTCTTAGAGTTAACAGGAAAATAAAGATGATTTTCAGCAAGGCAATCGTTGATAACTGTCATGTTTGCTTTTAACCCATAGTTGCTATATTCGTGCAAATCAAATGAGCCATGGGTGCATCCTCACTCATTGTATTAATTATTGCAGCTGTCGCTTTTTCCGGCATCGCTATTCTTATTTCAAAATTTGTCTTAAAAGCCACCACTAACAAACAAAAAGGTGAACCTTATGAATGTGGTATTCCCACCCACGGAAAAACATGGATACAGTTAAATGTCGGCTACTATTTGTTTGCATTGATATTTTTAATTTTTGATGTGGAGCTGGTGTTCCTCTATCCATGGGCCGTGGTAGCAAAAAGCGCCGGATGGATCGCCCTGATTGAAATAGTGATCTTCTTTTTCATTTTATTCATGGGCTTTTTATATGCACATAAAAAAGGAGCTCTGAAATGGATGTAAAAAAGCAATCATTAAAAGATAGTTTTCCTGGTGAAGTGCATGATCTGCCGGGCGGTGGGATTGCCCTGAGCAAACTGGATGATCTGATCAACTGGGCAAGATCTAACTCATTATGGCCACTCACATTCGCTACCAGTTGCTGTGGCATTGAGATGATGGCGACCGCCTCTGCCAAATATGATTTCTCAAGATTCGGATTTGAAGTAGCAAGGGCGACGCCCAGGCAAGCGGATGTGATCATCATTGCAGGCACCATTGTAAATAAGATGGCCCCGGTTCTGAAAAGATTGTATGACCAGATGGCCGATCCGAAATATGTGATCGCAATGGGAGCCTGCGCTATCAGCGGTGGCCCGTTTTTTTATAATACTTATTCAGTGGTAAAGGGAGCAGATCATGTGATACCCGTGGACGTATATATTGCCGGTTGCCCGCCAAGACCAGAAGCGTTGCTGCATTCACTCATCACATTACAGCAAAAAATAAAAAGCGGATTAACAAGAGAACAAATAAAGGGAGTTAAACCTGTATGACGAAAGAAGAATTGAAGGCCAGAATAACTGAACTATATCCTGCAGCCGGGTTTGATGATACCGGCGAATGGCTCAATATTAATATAGAAGCAAAAGACTGGCTGGTTCTTGCACAGCAACTGCAGCAGGATGATTCACTGCATTTCGATTATCTTTTTTGTCTTACTTGTATAGACTGGAAAACACACCTGACCATGGTGTATCATCTCGAATCAACCCAACATCGGCATACTATAGTTATAAAATCAAAACTGGACAGGGCAAATCCTGAAATAGAGACCGTAAGTCATATCTGGAGAACAGCAGAATTTCATGAGAGAGAAGTATATGAAATGTTCGGCGTGAATTTTCTGAATCACCCGGATCTCAGGTTACTGATATTGCCCGATGGATGGGAAGGAAAGAATCCGTTAAGAAAAGATTTTGAAGACCCTGTAAACATGATAAGATTATAATGTACCGGCAAACAGACATAATAGAAGATAACAGAACTACTCCGGAAGGTGAGTTTGTCATCAACGTCGGGCCGCAACACCCCGCCACACATGGCGTATTGCATCTTGTCATTACATTAAGTGGTGAGACCATTAAAAAAGTTGAGCCACATCTCGGCTATATTCATCGTTCTATTGAAAAAATGTGTGAGAGCCTCAGCTACCGTCAATTCATTTATGTCACCAGCCGGATGGATTATCTCTCTGCACATATAAACAATCATGCCTGTGCTTTGTGTGTAGAGAAAGGATTGCAGGTGGAAATACCTCCAAGAGCACAAGTTATAAGAATACTGATGGATGAGCTGACAAGGATCGCTTCGCATGAACTATGGTGGGGAGCTATGGCGATGGATCTCGGCGCATTCACCCCTTTCTTCCATGCATTCCGTGAAAGAGAAACCATCAATGACATTATGGAAGAAACATGCGGAGCAAGATTGACCATGAACTACATGGTGCCGGGCGGTGTGATGCAGGATATTCACCCCAATTTTCAGAAAAGAGTAAAGGACTTCATACAGCTTTATAAAAAGAAAATACATGAGTATGATGAACTGGTTACCGGGAATGTCATATTTCAGAACAGGATGAAAAATGTTGGCATACTGACTGCTGACGATGTCATCTCATACGGCTGCACCGGACCCACAGCAAGAGGCAGTGGAGTGAGTTGTGATATCCGGAAAATACAACCCTATGAGATCTATGGTAAGTTAGAGTTTGATGAAGTGCTGGAAACCGGATGCGATTCATTTGCCAGATACCTTATACGAATTCGAGAGATGCATCAGTCTATCCGTATCATTGAACAACTGATCGATAATATTCCTGAAGGTGATTTCCAGGCCAAAACAAAAGCAGTACTGAGATTACCCAAAGGAGAATTTTATACACGAGTGGAAACAGCGAGGGGAGAACTGGGTGTTTATATCGTAAGTGAAGGTGGCACTACTCCGTACAGAATTAAATTCCGTTCACCGGGTTTTTCCAATCTTTCTGTATTGGATCATATTGCCCGTGGCAGCAAGATCGGTGATTTAGTAGCCATGATGGGAACATTGGATTTAGTAATACCGGATATTGATAGGTAATGTTGAATGATAAATTTTGAATGTTAAATAAAAAATAATTCAACATTTAGCATTTAGCATTCAACACACAACATAACAAAATGTGGAGTTTTTCAGAAATAGCAAATAGCATGCATGAATGGTTGAGTAAGACCTTTAACCCAACATGGACATTGATCATTGAAATGGTGATTGCCGGTGTGGCAGTGATCGGTTTGTTTGCTGTATTGGGTTTGGTATTGGTGATCATGGAAAGAAAAGTTTCTGCATGGATGCAAATACGTCTCGGCCCCAACAGGGTTGGCCCGAAAGGAATGCTTCAATCTCTGGCGGATACGATTAAGTTAATTGTAAAAGAAGGCATGACGCCTGCCGGCGCAGATAAAATCCTATTCAATCTGGCTCCTTTCATTGCCATGATCGTTGCCATGTTGTTGCTGGCGCCCATTGCTTTTGCCAAAGATTTTCAATTGTGGGATCTGAATATTGGTGTTTTATATGTAGCAGCAGTTTCATCAATCATGGTCATCAGTATATTAATGGCCGGTTGGGCAAGCAATAATAAATACTCCTTGCTTGGTGCCATGCGCAGCGGCGCACAGATCGTCAGCTATGAATTATCTGCCGGACTTTCCATTCTGGCTATCGTAGTATTGACGGGCAGTTTACAGGTTTCTGATATTGTCCATTCACAGGCCGATGGCTGGTGGATATTCAAAGGACATATTCCGGCCATCATTGCATTCATCACTTTCATAATTGCTGTTACTGCAGAAACGAACAGGGCTCCTTTTGACCTTGCTGAAGCAGAGTCGGAACTTACCGCCGGTTTTCATACCGAGTATTCAGGGATGAAATTCGCTTTGTTCTTTTTAGCTGAATATGTGAATGTGTTTATTGTTTGCGCCATCGGCGCCACTTTGTTCTTAGGAGGATGGATGCCTCTGCACATCGGTAACTGGACAGGGTTCAATCATGCGATGGATTGGATACCGTCCAGCATCTGGTTCTTTGGAAAAACCTTCTTCCTCATATTTGTCATTATGTGGTTCAGGTGGACATTCCCGAGATTAAGAATTGACCAGTTATTAAACCTGGAGTGGAAATATTTGCTGCCGATCAGTATGATAAACTTATTAATTGTAACCGCCATTGCGATTTTAAAATGGCATTTTTAAAACATGGGTGCAAGAAAATATATAAAAGATATCTGGGGTGCAGTAAAGTCGCTGGCTACCGGCATGAAACGAACGATGTATTATTTCTTTCATCATAAAGAGATAATCACACAGGAATATCCAGATAACCGTGATACTTTGATATTACCAGAACGTTTCAAAGGTGAAGTAGTGATGCCTCATGATGAAAAGAATGAACACCGGTGTACCGGCTGCCAGGCATGTGAACTGGCTTGTCCTAACGGAACAATAAAAGTGATCACAAAGTTTGATATGATCGATGGAAAGAAAAAGAAAGCTATTGACAAACTGGTATATCACCTTGAACTCTGTACCATGTGTAACTTATGTATTGAGGCTTGCCCTTCTGATGCAATTAAAATGGCCCAAACATTTGAACACAGTGTATTTGACAGAAATAAACTGATAAAAGTTTTAAACAACCCCGGATCAAAAATCATGGAGGGAGTAGAGTAAATGAACGGATCTGATATTATATTTTATCTTTTGGCAGCATTGACACTGGTTTGCGGAGTATTGTCCGTGTCAACCCGGCATATTTTCCGTGCTGCTATTTATTTATTGTTCACCTTGATTGGCATTGCAGGAATTTATTTCTGGCTCGATTACCAGTTCATTGCAGCCGTACAGATAGTTGTGTATGTAGGTGGAATTGTAGTACTGATCATCTTCTCTATTTTCCTGACTCAACAAGCAGGAGAAAAATTACCAAAGCAAAAGATCGGGAGAAAAATATTTTCAGCATTGGCTGTGTTTTGCGGATTTGCGTTGACGATGCTGCAGCTTTCTCAGAATATTTTTTTCCTGCCGGAAAAAGAAGCTATTCCGGTAAATGTGGCCGAAATAGGGAAAAAAATGTTAAGTACCAATGCCGAAGGCTATGCCCTACCATTTGAAGTAGTGAGTATGTTATTACTGGCGGCTATGATCGGTTGTATTGTTATTGCATTAAGAAGTAAACCGGAAACAAAATGAACCTGGAACCCGGATTATACCATTTATTGTTCATCAGCGCAGCATTGCTCTTTATTGGCGTGTATGGTTTCTTTACCCGAAGAAACCTTATCACCATGCTGATGAGCATTGAACTGATATTGAACAGTGTGAACCTGAATTTTATTGCATTTAATAAATACTTATGGCCGCATAAAATGGATGGTTTGTTTTTTACGGTTTTCATTATTGCAATTGCAGCGGCAGAAGCGGCCGTAGCAATTGCTATCATAATTAATTTATATCGCAGTCATAATTCAATTGATGTGGAAAATGCTGAAGAATTAAAATATTAGAATGCCTAACGGAACTCTCATAGCATTGATACCATTGCTGCCACTGGCAGGATTTATCCTCCTGGGTTTATTTGGCAGAAAATATTTAAAGAACAGTTCAGGTATTATTGGAACCGTTTTATTACTGGCATCAACTATTCTTGCAATCTACACTGCTTATGAATATTTCTTTGTGTATGGAAAAGTAGCCGGAGTTTATGAAAAAAAGTTTCCGCTGAATTATACCTGGCTGGAATTCCTGCCTGCCGGACAGGCAGGTTCCAAAGGCGTTTCTATTGATATGGGCATTTTACTCGACCCCATTTCAGTAATGATGCTGGTAGTCGTCACTTTTGTTTCCCTAATGGTTCATATCTACAGCCTCGGATATATGAAAGGCGAAGAAAGATTCTCCACTTATTATTCTTTCCTCTCCTTGTTTACTTTTTCCATGCTGGGGTTGGTTGTTTCACGCAACCTTTTTCAAATCTATATTTTCTGGGAGCTGGTAGGTGTCTCATCGTTCCTGCTCATTGGCTATTATTACAACAAACCATCTGCCGTTGCTGCCTGTAAAAAAGCATTTATTGTCACCCGCTTTGCCGATCTTGGCTTCCTAATTGGTATTTTAATCCTGTCTTTCAGTTCAGGTACGCTTGATTTCAATACTTTGATCAGCACATTGACAACTCCTGGTTCGGGACAGGCAAAAGCAGTGGCTTCAACTTTTCTTGGCGCTTCTGCCATCACCTGGGGAGCAGCATTGGTATTTATTGGCGGCGCAGGAAAAAGCGCCATGTTTCCGTTGCATATCTGGTTGCCCGATGCCATGGAAGGCCCTACGCCTGTTTCGGCCTTGATACATGCTGCTACAATGGTGGTGGCCGGTGTATTTTTAGTAGCAAGGCTATTTCCTGTTTTCTCTATTACTACTCCTGGTGTTTTGGAAATTGTAGGATGGGTTGGTGCTGTGTCTGCAATTATTGCTGCTATCATTGCCTGCACACAAACAGATATCAAACGGGTGCTTGCTTATTCCACCATATCGCAGATTGGTTTTATGATGTTTGCACTCGGCGTGTCAGGATACGGTGGCGAAGCAGGATTGGGATACACAGCTTCCATGTTTCATCTCTTTACGCATGCTATGTTCAAAGCATTACTCTTCCTTGGCGCAGGAGCAGTGATTCATTACATTCATAGCAATGAAATGAAAGACATGGGTGGATTGAGAAAGTTCATGCCCATCACTCATATTACTTTCTTAATTGCCTGCCTGGCTATTGCTGGTGTTCCCCCATTCGCCGGATTTTTCAGCAAAGAAGAAATTCTGCTGTCCGCATATCACAACAATACTATAATATATTATATCGCATTGTTTACTTCCGGGCTTACTTCATTTTATATGTTCCGTTTGTATTTTTCAATTTTCTGGAACAAACCACATGAAGTTGAGAGGAAAAAACATGGTAAGGGCGGATTCTCCATGATGATGCCTCTTATTCTACTGGCTATTGGTTCTGCCGCTGCCGGTTTTATTCCATTTGGGAAATATGTGAGTAGCGATGGAACTTTTTTGGAAAGTCATTTTCATTTACAGTTCTCTATTCTTCCTGTGCTACTTGGGTTAGCCGGTATTCTCATCGCATGGTGGCTGTATCATAAACAATCTGACAGGGCAGATAGACTGGCAGCATCGCTGCAAGGGTTTTACAGAACAGCTTATAATAAATTTTATATTGATGAAATTTATATGTTCATCACTAAAAAAGTGTTGTTCAATTTAATTGGCCGCCCGGCTGCATGGTTTGATAAGAACATAGTTGATGGCATGATCAATTTAACAGGCAACACCACAGCAGCTATTTCGGAAAGTATTAAAAAATTGCAATCAGGTAAAGTACAGCAATACGCCATTTATTTTTTAGTAAGTGTGATCGGGCTGGCATTGTTGTTTATTTATGTTTGGAAATAAACTGAATGAACCTTTTATTAATCATATTAATTCCATTATTAACTGCTGTTGCGGCTTTATTGTCTCGAAATAAACAACAGGTAAGATGGGTCTCTCTTGCAGGTTCTGCTGCACAACTGGTACTTGCTTTCATGTTGTTATTTGCTTTTCAAAATGAAAGAGTCGGCGGAAATAATATACAAATGTTGTTTGAACAGAATTATTCTCTCTTCCCTGCCTGGCATATCAATATTCATTTAGGAGTGGATGGAATCTCAGTAGCCATGATACTGCTCACTGCTTTTGTAGTTGTTGCCGGTGTGCTGGTCTCCTGGAATATAGAAAAGATGACCAAAGAGTTTTATTTCTTACTTATTCTTCTGACACTTGGCGCCTATGGATTTTTTATTTCTCTTGATCTGTTTATCCTTTTCTTCTTCCTCGAAATTGCAGTGATTCCAAAATATCTTCTCATTGGCATCTGGGGAAGCGGTAAAAAAGAATACAGCGCCAATAAGCTTGCCCTAATGCTCATGGGTGGTTCTGCATTGGTGCTGGTTGGCATTCTTGGCCTTTATTTTTCTTCGGGCCATAGTTTTGATTTGTTGAGTTTATCAAAACTGAATATTCCTGTTGAAACGCAACGCATCATTTTTCCATTGCTGTTTGTTGGCTTTGGTGTGTTCACCGCTTTGTTCCCGTTTCATACATGGGTGCCGGATGGTCACTCATCAGCCCCAACAGCAGGATCAATGTTTCTCGCAGGTATATCCATGAAACTGGGAGGATATGGATGTCTTCGTGTGGCCACATACATTTTGCCTGAAGGTGCAAAAGAATATTCAACACTCATCATAGTTCTTGCCTCCATTGCAATTTTATACGGCGCCTTCGCTACTATGATGCAGAAGGATCTGAAATACATCAATGCATATTCATCCATCAGCCATTGTGGTTTTGTACTGCTGGGTATCGGTATGCTTACCAAAACTGCTTTTACCGGTGCAGTGATGCAAATGGTGAGTCATGGATTGATGACAGCCCTTTTCTTCGCTGTCATTGGCATGATCTACGAACGTACACATACAAGGCAGGTAAGTGAAATGGGTGGACTGATGAAAGTGATGCCATTCATCACTACTGTATTTTTTATTGTAGGATTATGTTCGTTGGGTTTACCTGGTTTGAGTGGCTTCATTGCTGAAATGACGGTATTCATGGGTTCGTGGGAAAATACGGATATGTTCCATCGGATTGCTACCATTATTGCCTGCATGTCTATTGTTGTAACAGCCGTTTATATTTTGAGGGCAGTCGGACAAGTAGCCATGGGGCCTTTGAAAGAAAGTTTTTCCGGGCTGACTGATGCAACATGGAATGAAAGGATGGCCGCTGCCATATTATTGATTGGAATTTTAGCCATAGGTATCATTCCCAGATGGCTCAATGATCTGATCCGGCCGGCATCAGAAATTATTATGAATAAAATCGGAGCAAAATAAAATTAAGAATGCTGAACGATCTCTGGATTTTGATGAAGTCTGAACTTATGATCACCCTGATCATTTTCATCCTGCTGTTCATCAAACTCAGCAAGGGTATGAAGAATGAATCCCTGTTATTGTTGATCCAGTTCGTGTTGCTGGGCAATTTCATTCTTGGTTTTTCTTTCAATAAGGAAGGCAGTTTGTTCGGAGATATGTTTTATAATACTGAAATGATCGTCTTTCAAAAAAACATTCTCATCCTTGGAGCTTATCTCATTTCATTGCTTTGTGCTGATTGGCTTAAAAAAACCCCACATCTGCCCGAATTTTTCATGCTGATGCTGTCTGCGCTACTTGGCATGTTCTTTATGATCTCCAGCGGCAACCTTTTGATGTTCTATCTGTCGCTGGAACTGGCCAGCATCCCGGTTGCTGCCATGGCAAATTTCGATCTGGATAAAAAACGTTCTTCCGAAGGAGCCATGAAGATGATCTTATCTTCTGCCTTTTCATCTGGCATTTTGTTGTTTGGCATTTCATTGATCTATGGCGCCACCGGAACGATCAGTTTTGCAGCATTACCTTCACAACTGGATGGAAGTTCATTTCAGGTATTGGCATTCATATTTCTTTTTGCTGCTTTTGCTTTCAAGCTTTCTATTGTTCCGTTCCATTTTTGGACAGCCGATGTATATGAAGGTTCGCCGGTTGCCGCCACTTCTTTTCTTTCAGTGATTTCCAAAGGCTCGATTGCATTTGTATTCATTAGTGCATTATACAACGTATTCCAGCCGTTACATAATGTATGGTACACGATGCTTGTGATATTATCTATAGCTACGATGGTCATTGGTAATTTATTTGCGCTGCGGCAGCAGAATATCAAACGCTTCCTTGCCTTTTCATCTATTGCCCAGGTTGGTTTTATCCTGGTTGGTATGAGCAGCAACGATAATGCGGGGATCACATCCGTTGTTTATTTTATATTGATCTATGTATTCTCCAACCTCGCAGCTTTTGGAGTTGCTTCTGTTATTGCAGAAAAAACAGGTATAGAAGATATTGATGACTATAAAGGTTTGTACAAAACCAATCCTTTCCTTTCATGGATACTTACACTGGCTTTGTTCTCATTGGCCGGTATTCCGCCAACAGCAGGGTTTTTTGGTAAACTGTTTTTGATTACTGCCGGAGCTGGCAAAGCCAATTACGGATTTATTATTGTTGTAGCGCTGAACCTGATTATTTCGCTTTATTATTATTTACGGATTGTAAGAGCCATGTTCATGGATAAAAATGAACAGCCTGTTGAAAAAATAAACATCAACCCTGTCACAAAATTTGGCCTGATACTTTGTGCTGTGGGTGTTGTACTTGTTGGTTTTTTAAGCTGGATATATGATTACATTCAATTTTTAATTAAATCATAATGGCTTTAAATAAAAATCATGAATTTGAAGAACTGGACGCTGTCAAATGCGGCATCGTGGAAAAAAACGTTACACCTGAAAGGGTTTCATTTTTAAAAAATTTACTTGAGTTAAATGCTTTCACCGTGGTAATTGTTCCAAGTCCTCCTCAAAAAATAGCGCCTGCCCCCGCGCCAAAAGAAGGTGAAACTCCACCACCTCCTCCACCATCACCGGCTCCTGAAACATTTACTGTCGGTGTTTCCGATTATACTTTTAATTGGGTGAATGCCATTTTTGGCCGTCAGCTGAAAACAAAGGATGGACATATCGTAACACTTGCTTACTGGCAGCAAAAAGACGCAGTAAGCAATGATGAGATCCCTTATTATGAAATAAATCATTAATCAACGATAGTATGGAAATAAAAAATTTATTTGATCCGTCTGTAAAACAAGAAATCATTTCCCGTATCAGCAATCTCACCCCTCAATCGCAACGGCTATGGGGCAAAATGGATGTGGCCCAGATGCTGGCTCATTTGCAGATGCCGATTGGTGTTGCACTGGGCACAAAAACTGTAAAAGGTAACTGGCTAATGAGACTTTTTCTGCCTCTGTTTAAAAAAATGCTTTACAATAAAAAACCTTACAAGCAAAACCTGCCTACAGATAAAACATTTGTGATGACAGGAGAAACAAAAAATTTTGACAAGGAGAAAGCAACATTGCTTGAAATGATTAATCGTTTTACTGAAGCCAATATTGTGAATGAAAAACACCCTGTCTTCGGCCGGCTTGGCAAAGAAAACTGGAGCAAAGCCACCTGGAAACACCTGGATCATCACCTGCAGCAGTTTGGAGTCTAATTAACCGATAGCAGTTACAACAATTTCTTTCAATCTGTCTATCGCCACTCTTTCCTGTTGCATACTATCTCTATAACGAATGGTGACGGTATTATCTTCCTTGGTCTGCTGGTCCACGGTTACACAGAAAGGAGTGCCTAATGCATCCATGCGGCGGTAGCGTTTGCCAATGGTATCTTTTTCCTCATAGAAACAACGGAATGAAGATTTGCAATCATCCATGATCTTTCTTGCAATTTCGGGAAGGCCATCTTTTTTCACCAACGGAAGCACAGCCAGTTTGATGGGTGCAAGTTTATTGGGAAGTTTTAACACCAAACGGCTGTCTTGTTTTTCGGCAGTGCCTGCCTGTCCGGCAGGCAGGCTGAGGTCCTGTTCTTCATAAGCAGCACTCATCATGAGTAAAAACATCCTGTCAAGTCCTATGGATGTTTCGATGACATAGGGAATATAATTGCCATAAGGTTTGCTGGTTGCCGGATCAATATCATTATCGAAATACTGCATTTTCTTTTTGCTGAATTCCTGGTGTTGTTTCAGGTCAAAGTCAGTACGACTGTGAATACCTTCCACTTCTTTAAAGCCGATGGGAAAATTGAATTCAATATCGCAGGCTGCATCGGCATAGTGGGCCAATTTAACATGGTCATGAAAACGATATTGGTCTGCCGGGATTCCCAAACTCATATGCCAGTTCAATCTTTCCTTTTTCCAGTATTCATACCATTCTTTTTGTGTGCCGGGGCGGATGAAGAACTGCATTTCCATTTGTTCAAATTCCCGCATACGGAAAATGAATTGTCTTGCTACGATCTCATTACGAAATGCTTTTCCAATTTGTGCAATACCGAATGGGATTTTCATTCTCCCGGTCTTCTGCACATTTAAGAAGTTGACGAAAATACCTTGTGCAGTTTCCGGTCTTAAATAGACTTTATTATCCTCTTCATCATTTGAAACAGTCGAGCCAAATTCAGTGGAGAACATTAAATTAAACTGACGAATGTCTGTCCAGTTTGAAGTTCCGCTAACAGCACATTTTATTTTATTGTCTTCAATAAGTTTTTTTAAGCCTGCAAAATCATCTTTAGCCAGTAATGCATCCATCGAAATGAGTGTATCTTTTGCCAATTGCTCATTTCCCATTGCCTCTTGTTCTTCAGCAAAAGTTTCAATCAAATGATCTACCCGGTATCTTTTCTTGCTGTCTTTATTATCGATCATCGGGTCGTTGAAATTATCAACATGGCCGCTGGCTTTCCATGTAGTCGGGTGCATGAAGATGGCCGCATCAATACCAACAATATTCTCATACATACGGGTCATACTGTCCCACCAGTAATCTTTTATATTTCTTTTCAGTTCGCTGCCCCACTGGCCATAATCGTACACCGCCTGCAACCCATCATATATTTCACTACTGGGAAAAATAAAGCCATACTCCTTGGCATGAGAGATAATTGCCTGAAATCTGTTCGAATTGTATGTCATAGGGCGCAAAGATAATAGAAGCGGAGTTTCTTAAATCCGAAAGGGGTTATGCCTATTTCAGTTTCTCATTCAGCTGATGTCTTTCAGCATCTCTTTTTGTTTTTTTATCAAAATTCTTTTTCAATGCATCGGTAAGGTCTACACCGGTTTGATTGGCGAGGCAAATAAGCACCCAGAGCACATCCGCCATTTCATCAGCCAGAAGCCCCCTCCCAACCTCTCCCTGTGAGGGAGGAATAATCTCATCTTTCTTATAAGACTGATCACCATATTGCCGGGCCATATGTCTTGCCAGTTCTCCAACTTCTTCAGTAAGTATTGCCATATTGGTCAATTCACTGAAGTATCGGACTCCTGTTGTTGTTATCCAGCCATCCACCTGCTGCTGAGCTTCTTTAATAGTCATAAAAAAAAATTTTATCGGGGTTCTGCAAGTTAGCATGATTATTGTCATCATTAGCCTCCCTGCCCTTTGAATAACAACAAACCAATTCCTAATACTACTTCGCATTCAGCTTCGTAGTACAAGAAAAATAAATGTATTCTATGACCAGATTGGTCCGAAGACTCATTACCGCTATTTTATTGTTCTTAATGTTCGTATCAGGACAATCTCAGTCTGCAAAAAAAGAAACAAAACCCTATAAAATACTTACTTCAGGCAGACAGGTTACCATCAAAAGCAGCAAAAACATTCAGCATGTAATGCTATGGAGCAGCAGCGGACACCGGGTGGTGGAACAGAGAGATGTTAATACAACATCTTACAACTTTTTGGTTCCTATCAGTGAAAAGATATTTTTCCTGATGGTATCGTTTGATAATAGAAAAGTATTTACTGAAAAGATAGGACTGTAATAGGGACTACTCTTTATTCTTAGTATCAACAATAATAGTTACTGGGCCATCATTTACTAATTCTACTTTCATATCAGCTCCAAAAATGCCTGTCTTGATTATTTTGCCCATGTCCCTGCAAAGTTGTTGGATCATTTTTTCATAAATGGGGATAGCAATATCTGGTTTGCTGGCTTTTATATACGATGGCCTGTTTCCTTTTTTAGTGGAAGCATACAGGGTGAATTGGCTGATGAGTAAAATATTCCCATCGACTTCTTTCATGGATATATTCATCACTCCTTCATTATCATTAAATATCCTGAGATTGACGATCCTGGCAGAGAGCCATTCAATATCTTCTTCCGTATCAGCATCTTCAATGCCCAGGAATACCAACAGACCATCCTCAATGGAAGCATGCACGGTTCCTGCAATAGTTACACTGGCTTGCGTTACTCTTTGAATTACTGCCCGCATACTGGTTGCTGGTTTCTTGTTGCTAGTAAAGTTTCCTATAAAGATAGCGTCATAAAGGGAATGAATTTACCTTTACTGAATAACCAGAAACCGGCGACAAGCAACCAGCCATATGATTGACGTAAGCAAAGAAATAACTTTCCAGACTACCCGGAGCGGTGGGAAAGGCGGGCAAAATGTAAACAAAGTGGAAACGGCTGTTATTGCTTCGTTTCATATTGATTCATCCTCATTTTATACTGATGACCAAAAACTATTACTGAAAGAAAAACTCAGCAACAGGATGAATGCTGAAGGTTATTTGCAGGTAAAATGCCAGGCACACCGTACCCAATATGCGAATAAGGAAGAAGCCATTGAAAAAATAAACAGCCTGCTTTCAAAAGCATTACTGAAAAAAAAGCCCCGCATTGCTACCAGGATCAACAAAGCCTCCCGTGAAAAAAGGCTGGAATCGAAAAAAAGAAAAGCAGAAATAAAAGCAGGAAGACAAAGATTAAAACCCGGCGATTTTTAAGCCCGGTGAAAATTGTAAATTAGCTGTTCAATTTTGCCCTGTGCGGAAAACAGTAGCAGCGATATTCATACTTTTTTTCTCTACTATTTGCCTTTCATATCTGTTAGGTTCCTGTAAAAAAGAGCAGAATACGAAAGGCATTCACCTGATGCAACAGGAAATTCCAGAAGGATTCCCGACGCCATCATATACATTCAGCAATAATCCGCTTAGCGAAGAAGGATTTGAACTGGGCAGAAAATTATTTTACGATGAAAGACTTTCCATAGACAAGGAACATTCCTGTTCGTTCTGCCATGAACAAATAGCCGGATTCGGCACTTATCAGCATGATCGCAGCCATGGGGTTTTTGAATCTCATACACTTCGTAATGCCCCGGTACTGTTTAACCTGGCATGGAATAACCATTTTCATTGGGATGGTGAATTCGTTTCATTGAATGATGAAGCTGCACAGCCCATCAACGGGCATATTGAAATGGGAGAAACATGGGAAGGAGTGATCGATAAAATAAAAGATGACCCTTATTATAAAGAACAATTCAAAAAAGTTTTCCGTTATCCTTTCATCCGGCCTGAGTTTATCACTAAGGCGCTGGAACAGTTTACCGGCTATTTGGTTTCTGCGGATTCAAAATATGACCGGTATATAAAAGGTCAGGCCAGTTTTACTGTACAGGAGGATGCCGGTTATCAGACATTTAAAACAAAATGCACAGGTTGCCATCCCGAACCTATGTTTACCGATTACCAGTTTCACAATATTGGTTTGCCGGTTGATAATTTCCTGAATGATTTCGGACGAATGAGAATTACCGGCAACAAACAAGATTCTCTGAAATTCAAAACTCCTACTCTCAGGAATACTTATATCTCATCCAATTACATGCACGACGGAAGATTTAATACCCTTGGCCAGTGCATTAATCATTATCGCAGCGGTGTACAGCAAAGTGCCACACTTGATCCGCTGCTCACAGGAGGAATATCATTGACCAATACAGAAGCAAATAACCTTTTCTTTTTTTTACGGACACTTATCGATTCTTCTTTTCTCACTGATCCACGGTTCAGCAAACCAGAATGATTATTGTCCAGACGTTTTTCTTTTACCAACTAAAATACCCAATGCCTGCTTTTGTGCTTCTATATCTTTTTGAGTAGATTCCTGGTCTTCTTTGTTTTGCTGCAATTTTTTTTCAAAGCTCGCCTGGTCATCTTTCAGATCTTTTAATTTCCTTTCAGCTTTGGCCACCACTTCTTCCTGGAATTGTATCTGCAGTTCAAGATTAGCTGCTTCGATTTCCGGCAGCATATTATTCAGCAGCAGTTTTGCCTTGCGGGTACTCTCCGCCCCCATTTCTAACATCACATTTTCGCCATCTTTTATCATGATCATGTACATCACCGACTCATCGCTTTCTTTGCGGCTTTTCCGTTCTACTTTAATAAGATAATCCATCCTGTCCGTGCTGATGTCGGGAACATATGCATTTTTGAAAACAATAAATCCCCGGTCTTTATTTAAAATACCCTTCTCCTCCTTCGCCAGTAATCCCAGTTTCAGCATTTTCTCTGTAAAGGCATTCTCCACTGCCTGTGCAGGATAATTATAGTTGATAGCGATGGCCTGTTGCTTTTTCTTGTCATACTGGATATCGTCTTCATAAGCCTGCGCAAAGGAAACCGAAGATGCAACAATGAACAGCAGTAAAAATAATTTTCTCATAGTGGTGATTTTGCGGTAAAGATACCTGAAGTGGCAAAACAGTTGCAATTCTCTTAAATAAAGGGCTGTGGAAAGCCGGGATTCCCTACTTGACGGCTTAACGATTACATTTGTCCTGCCTTCTCCGCCTGGGGCGGATTCGGCAGGTAAATAAAAATTTCAATCCTTTGAGTGGTATCAAAAAACTGGCAGGGCAAACCATCTGGTACGGGATGAGCAGCATCTTCGGCCGGTTCCTGAATTACCTGCTAACTCCCCTGCTTGCCACTATTTATGGAGCAGGTGACTTTGGTAGAATAACTACCCTGTTCACCATTGCAGCTTTTCTTAATATCGTTTTCACTTACGGGCTTGAAACATCATATTTCCGCTTTGCTTCTATAGAGCCTGAAAAGAAAGTGTATAACACTTGTTCCAGCTCTTTACTTATCACTACTTTATTATTCTCCGCTATTCTTTTGTTTTTTACAAAAGACATAGCCGGTTTTCTGGAGATGCCTGACCAGCCAGAGTATATCCTTTGGGTAATCCTGATCGTGGCGCTGGACACTTTGGCCGTAATGCCATTTGCCAAACTTCGGCTTGAGGGCAGGCCCAGAAAATTTGCGGCAATCAAAATCATGAATATTCTCATCAATGTCGGTTTGGTTGTTTTCTTCCTTGTTGTCTGCAAAGATGCCCATGAAAAAAATGCCGGCAATATTTTTTCAGATTTGTACAATCCTAAAACCGGGCTAGGATACGTTATCATTGCCAATCTTATTGCCAGCGGAATAACATTAGTTTTATTAAGCAAAGAATTCCTGCAATTCCGGTTTCGCCTTAACCCCATTTTCTGGAAACAACTGATAAAATACAGCTGGCCACTGGTGATAGTAGGTTTTGGGGGCATGATCAATGAAACCATTGACCGCATTATGCTGCTGAAACTTTATCCGGGCACCCCTGATGAGGCATTTTCCCAATCTGGTATTTACTCGGCCAACTATAAGCTGGCCGTGATAATTGTATTGTTCATTCAGGCATTCCGCATGGGAGCCGAACCTTTCTTTTTTAAACAATCCACCGCTGAAAATGCACAGCGCATTTATGCGAGGGTCATGAAATTTTTTGTCATTGCTTGTTGTTTTTGTTTTCTGGGCGTCACCCTGTTTCTAGACATCTGGAAATATTTCATGGGCACGGTACACAAAGAATATTATACCGGATTGAAAGTGGTGCCGCTATTGATGACCGCAAAAATTTTTCTGGGTATCTATTACAATCTTTCCATCTGGTATAAAATAAAAGAGAAAAACCTGACCGGTGCCTGGATTACAATCGGCGGAGCTGCCATCATTATAGTATTCAACTGGTTCTTCATTCCGGTATGGGGTTATATGACCTGCGCCATCGCCACAGTGCTGTGCTATGGGTTTATGATGATAGTGAGTTATTCACTCGGGCAAAAATATTACCCGGTTCCCTATGCATGGAAAAAGATACTGTCCTACATTGTTATCTGTCTTATCCTTTTCGGCCTGCATCAGGCATTCCTTTTATTAGAGATGACCCGCTGGGTGAACCGTGGCGTGGCTGTTGGACTGATCAGTTTGTTTATTTTGCTGATAATAATTGTAGAAAGGAAAGAGTTTCAGCGATTGCCGGGGATTGGAAGGTTTTTGAAACCAAGGATTACTTAGATATTTCTCAGAGAAAACTTATCTAACAATTTCAATTGCACCGAGCCACCACCATGATATTCTGAATGCGGATATTCTTTTACCCATTTATCGCCATTTGCCTCGTCAACACAGAAGACTAACCAATTCTCTACATTAACTTTTAGTTTTTTCAATCTTTGTGTTTTTCATGCCTTATTTCGCCTTCAAAAACTATAATGTGGCTCAACTAATATAGTTTCACAAACGTATTATTCATCTTTTCGAATCCAACTGTTGTTACAGGACCATGCCCCGAATAAACTTTTGTTTCATCCGGCAGGGTGAAAAACTGTGTTTGGATGGTGTTGACCAAGGTATCAAAATCTCCCCCGGGCAAATCCGTTCTTCCAATACTCATATTAAACAGTACATCGCCACCAATAATAAATCCCCCAGCCTCATGATAAAAAGCCACACTGCCCGGGGAATGGCCAGGTACAAACCGAATTTCCAGTTCTTCCTCCCCTATTTCAATTTTATTTCCCTCTTTTAAATAAACCAAGGGCCCTTCATAATTGTCGAAAGGAAGTTGCCATAGTTGGCCTGCCTGCGGAGCAAAGTCAAGCACCGGTTTTTCTTTTTGGTGCAAGTGCAGCGAAAGGCCCCAGGTATTATGTACGAACTTGTTGCCAAATACATGATCCAGATGGCAGTGAGTATTAAGCAGCAAAACCGGCTCAAGGCCTGTCTTTGCTATGCCCGTTTTTAATTCCTCCTTTTCTTCCGGAAAATAACAGCCGGGGTCAATAATGCAGCATTGCTTCTGTTCGTTATAAAGGACATAAGTATTCTCGTGGACGGGACTAAAAGTAAATGACTTAACAGATAACATGGATGAAGCCTCCCCAACCCCTCCAAGGAAGGGGGTTATGAAGCTTTCGAAAATACGAAGAAGTATTATTAATGTGGGAGAGTATAATAAATTCTTTCTTAATAAGCCCCGGAGGGGCTGAATGTGGGTAGAAAAAAATGTAAATTTGCTTACAGGAACTTCAGAAGGGTTCAACGCAGTTGAGCAGAATTACAGAACCCTGCCCGACAGCCACATTTAAAAAAATAATGTGGTCAGGCGGGGATGAAGTGATTGACACAACAGGCGATGAGCAAAGTTGATGTCGCTGGCAACATAAAAAATATTTAGACCGATTAAAAGATATTATGAAGAAAGTATCAAGCTTGATGATCGTTTGCCTTTCCGTTTTCATGGCTATGAAAACTGCGGCACAAGTGAATACGGTGGAATTTGGGAAAAACCGTGTACAATACCAGAAATTCAAATGGAAATATTACCAGACCGAGAATTTCAATTGCTATTTCAGCCAGGATGGCCTTGGCCTGGGAAAATATGTGGCACAGATCGCTGAAGAAGAATTGCCGTCCATTGAAGAGTTTGTGGAATACGGATTACAACGCCGGGCCAATATCGTAATCTATAATAATTACGATGAAATGCAGCAGTCCAACATCGGGCTGGGCATTGACTGGCAGAATACCGATGGAGTGACCAAACTGGTGAACAATAAAATAATCGTCTATTACGACGGCAATCATGAGAATCTTCGCCGGCAGATACGACAGGGCATTGCAAAAATTTTAGTGGATAATCTTTTGTTTGGTGATGACCTTGGCGAATTTGCTGCCAACCAGGCGTTGCTTGATCTTCCCAAATGGCTGACCGATGGATATATTGAATATGCTGCAGAAAACTGGAGCCCTGCATTGGATGATGATCTGCGTGGCGTGATGCTGGCCGGTGATTACAATAATTTTTATCAGTTTGCTTTTGAAAAACCTTTGCTTGCCGGTCATGCTTTCTGGAAATATATTGCTGACCGCTATGGTAAAAGCAAGATCACTTATTTCTTATACCTGGCCCGCATCTACCGTAACCTCAATAATGCCTCTAATAAAATAGCAAAGAAAAAATTCAAATTCGTTTTGCAGGACTTCATGAATGAAGTGCCGCAGCAATATTTTAAAGATATCCGTGGCAGGCGCAATTCACCCAAAGGCCAGCTATCTGTAAGTGAAGAGATAGGCAAAAAGGATTTTATCCGTTTCAATGCAAATCCCCTTCCAAGAAGTTTTACTTATGCCGTGGCGGAATTCAAACAAGGCCGCTACCAGGTAATGCTGATGGAAAATTTTGTAAACAAAAAAGTGTTGCTTAAGCTTGGCGTCCGCACAAGGGAGAAAGATATTCATCCCAACTATCCACTGCTGGCATGGGATGGCAAGGGCACACGATTGGCAGTGTTATATAATAATGAAGGCAAGACAAAGTTCTTTGTATATGACCTGGTGAACCGCATTAAACTCTGGGGTCATGAAATGAAACAGTTTGACCTGGTGCAGGACATGAAATTTATGCTGGATGCCAATACCCTTGTTATGAGTGCAGTGAGAAGCGGCCAAAGCGATATCTATGTTTATAAAATAGATAACCAAAGCTTTGAGCAGATCACCAATGATGTGTATGATGATCTTGATCCTTCTTTTGTGGCCTTTCCAAACAGAACAGGTATTCTATTCTCCAGCAACAGGCCATCCGCACAGGCGGCCAACAGTGATGATTCATTGCCAGACAGGCGTTTCAATATTTATCTGGTAGATAACTGGAATAAAACTGAATTCAAACAAATATCCAAGCTAAGTGATCTGAAACATGGGAATGCCCGTTTTCCCTCACAATACAACCAATCGCATTTCACTTTTGTGAGTGATGAGAACGGTGTAAATAACCGCTACGCCGGTTTCTTTACCACTGAAAGAGCAGGACTAGATACATTGATCTATATCGGTGATGAGGTGCTTCGCAATCCGCCGCAAAAAGATGTGGACAGCTTGCTGAAGGAATGGGGCAAAACGGATATTGATTCTGTCAGCTATTTTTCCGTTACCAACGATTCAGCTTATGTATTCCCGCTGACAAACTATCAGAGCAGTTTACTGGAAACAAGAACTGCAGGCGACAATCAACAGGTAAGCGAAGTAGTGAAATTGGGAGATATCAAATTGCTTTACCGGCTGAGAGTGGATGAGAATACACTTCATCGCCGTAACTTATCCGCAAGACCGACTGAGTACATGAAGAAAGTGATAGAGGAAGAAAAAAAGGCTGCTAATAAAATGACGGGATTTGTTCCTAAAACAGATACATTGAATCAAAAGCAAAAGGATTTTTTTAATAGTGAGTTTAAGGAAGATACATTGAATAAAAAAGATGACAGTAAACTCGGCAATGTGGTAGGTACAGATGAGATAGCGAAAGAATCAGTATTGAAGAAAGCCAAAGTGTTTGAATATCGTCCGCCTAAATTCTTTAATGATTATCTCGTCAGCGGGTTTAACAACAATGTGCTGGTAAGCCGTTTTCAGCCTTATCAGGGAGGAGCAGGACCCATTCAACTAAGCAACGGCAATCCATTCAATGGCATACTGCGGGTAGGAACATCCGATCTTTTTGAAGACTGGAAATTTGCAGGTGGTTTCCGCATCAGCCCCGACCTCAAAAACAATGAGTACGTCTTTACTACCCAATACCTGAAAAAAAGAATTGATTATGGCCTTACTTATTACCGTACGGCACAGAAAATAGCAGAAGAAGATACTGTTGGCAATATTGTCGGCGCTTTTTTGAAAAAAGTTTATACCAACCTGTATCAACTAACACTTACCTATCCGTTTAACAGGATACAAAGTCTTCGTTTCAATGTGGCTTACCGTGGAGACAAATTTGTGACCCTGCTCACTGATTCAGTTTCCATGAAAGTAAAAGACAGGCAATTGAATTATGCACTGGCCCATATCGAATATGTGCATGATGATGCCATCAGTCCTGCCACCAATATCTGGGTAGGTCTTCGCTGGAAAGCATATGTGGATGTGAATGCCCAGGTAAGAAAAAAGATCGGAACAACAAAGGAACAGAATCACCCCTTTACTATGAACGTTGGCTTTGATGCAAGACACTACTTACCCATTTACCGAAATATCATCTGGGCAGTAAGAGCAGCGGGTGATTTTTCATGGGGCAAGGAAAAATTTGTTTACTACCTCGGAGGGGTTGATAACTGGCTGATGTTTGGAGAGAATCTAAAGACAGATGGAAGCTATCGTTACTTTACTCCTGATCCTAAACCATCAGGCAACTATGCCTACCAGTCGTTGGCAGTAAATCTTCGTGGGTTTCTTCAGAATGTGGCCAATGGAAATAATGCCCTGGTAATAAACAGCGAAGTGAGAGTTCCTGTGTTCACTTCCTTTTTTAATAAACCAATCAATAATGCCTTTCTTAGAAATTTCCAGATCGTTCAGTTCATTGACCTGGGCACTGCCTGGAATGGAAAGTTTAATAAATTAACCAGACCAACTGTAATTTATGGTCAGCCTCCCTTACAGGTAAAAATAAAAGCCGGAGGAGTAGGCCCCTTTGCCGGTGGCTATGGTTTTGGAGCAAGAAGCACCTTGCTTGGTTATTTTCTCCGCTTTGATGCCGCTTGGGATATGAGTGGATTATTCAGGGGCAAACCGAAATATTATTTTGCAATGGGATTGGATTTTTGATATCAATACACAATTGAAAGATTTTAAAGCTCTGTTTATTCAGGGCTTTTTTATTTCTATTTTGAAATAAGCCAATTCGTTCACTGTCTTCTTTGTATTTTTATGAAATACCTGTGCGATTGAAATCCTATTCTGCTTTATTGATCTGTTGTTTGCTTGGGTATGGATATCAGTATCTGCCCAGCAAAAGATCATTACCGGGATAATAAAAGACCTTCATAGCGAAGAAGCGATTCCTTTCGCATCTGTAGCTTTCAAAAACACCAAATCAGGCGGTCTGACAGACTCATCAGGTCATTGCTGGCTGTCCGTAAAAATAAGTGTGAAGGAAATGTGGTTTGAGTTCTACAGAGAAATGGCACCGTGGATGTCAAACAGGTTGACCATTACACATACAGCCAAACTTCCTTTAAAAAACCTTTTACCTGCAGATTCATTCAGAACCATCAATGGCGATCCGCTTACCAGTTTTGAAGTGGCGTTTCGTATCCGCTTTGCTTATTTAGAACGGTTCCTGGAAAGTCATTTTTACCGCAGCAGTTTGGGCAGCCCCTATCCGATCGGTGAAATTAATATCAGTCATGGCTTTCCCGGAGTGCTGAAAAGCAGTTACAGTTATACAAAAATTTTTGCCAGTGTTTCAGACGATGTAAAAATTCCGCCATTGGGAAGTTTATCCTGGATGGTATATGGTGGGAGGACCTTTGGTACATTGCCCTACACCTTTCTGGACATCAACCCCGGCAATGAGTTGTATTATCACAACAAGTATGCATTCAACATGATGAACCGCTGGGAATTTGTTCATGATAAATATGCAGGCGTTAACCTGGAATACAATATCGGCAATGGTATTTTTCGCTGGTTTCCCAAATTTCGCTTTCGCCAGTTCTGGACAGCCAAAGCCTTATGGGGAAGTTTATCCGATGCCAATAAAGCCTTCAACTTTAAACAAGGTCATAATTTTCAATCACTGGATGGCAAGACCTATCTTGAACTTGGTATCGGGATTGATAATATCTTACATGTATTCCGCATTGATTTTGTATGGCGGGTATTGCCCCCAACTTTACCCAAAGAAGGCGACAAAGCATTTGGCATCTTTGGAAGTTTCAGGTTAGGTTTCTGAGAAACCACTTTATCTTTTTCAACCAAATTTTTACTTATCTTCCTGCAAACAAAATTTGTTTGCATGCCAAAGTATATTCTTGCATTAGACCAAGGCACTACGAGTAGCCGTAGCATGGTATTCGACAAACAGGGAAATATTATTAGTGTAGCACAAAAAGAATTCAAACAAATATTTCCGCAGCCGGGTTGGGTAGAACATGATGCCAATGAGATATGGAGCACACAGTATGGCACCATTGCTGAAGCATTGGTCAAAGCGCATAGCAGCATGAAAGATATTGCCGGTATCGGCATCACCAATCAAAGAGAAACAACCGTTGTTTGGGACAGGAATACCTGTCAACCCATTTATCATGCCATCGTGTGGCAGGACAGGCGAACGGCTTCTTATTGCGATGAACTGAAAGCTGCCGGTCATGCATCTGTTATTCAACAAAAAACAGGCTTGATCATTGATGCTTATTTCTCTGTCACGAAGCTGAAATGGATTTTAGATAATGTGCATGGCGCAAGAACCAAAGCTGAGAATGGTCAACTGGCTTTTGGAACAATTGACAGCTGGCTTACATGGAAGTTAACTGATGGCAAAATACATGTAACAGATGTTTCCAATGCATCCAGAACAATGTTGTACAACATTCATACACTGCAATGGGATGAAGAGTTGCTGAAGCTCTTTAATATTCCTGCTTCTGTGTTACCTGAAGTAAAAGCAAGCAGTGAAGTTTATGGGGAAAGTGAAGGCGTTTCCATTGCCGGTATTGCAGGCGACCAGCAGGCAGCATTATTTGGACAGATGTGTACGCAGCCAGGTATCGTAAAGAACACTTACGGCACTGGCTGTTTCATGCTGATGAATACCGGCGAAAAAGCAATTGCATCAAAAAACAAACTGCTAACCACTATTGGCTGGCAGTTAAATGGAAAAACAGAATATGCTTTAGAGGGCAGTGTATTTATTGCAGGGGCAGTAGTGCAATGGCTGCGAAATGAATTAAAGATCGTTCGTACATCAGCTGAAGTGGAGAAACTCGCTGGTCAAGTAAAAGATACTGGTGGCGTTTATATTGTTCCTGCTTTTGCGGGATTGGGTGCCCCACACTGGAACCAGCATGCAAGAGGAAGTATTTTCGGATTGACAAGAGGAAGCAGTAATGCTCATATTGCAAGAGCAGCATTAGACAGTATAGCATATCAAACCTATGATGTATTAAAAGCTATGGAAGCAGATGCCGGTATCAGCATTGCTGAATTAAGAGTTGATGGCGGCGCCACAATCAATAATACATTGATGCAGTTCCAGAGTGATATCCTGAATTGCAAAGTGGTAAGGCCAAAGATCACCGAAACAACAGCTCTTGGTGCAGCTTACTTAGCCGGGCTTGCAGTTGGCTATTGGAAAAATGTGGAAGAGATCCGGCAACAGTGGCAGGTGGATAAACAGTTTGTTCCATCAATGAAAGATGATAAAAGAAATGATTTGCTAAATGGATGGCAAAGAGCGGTAAAAACAGCCATTGCCTGGGCTTGCTGAGTCCCGTAGGGACGACATATTGGTAGCTCAGAAATAAAAAATATCCAGATAGCCCCGTAGGGCCGATATATCATCCCTATGGATTCTGATTAAATTAATTTGGCTTTCTTCCAATATTTGGCTCCTACGGAGCTTTGAAATTTTTATCAGAAAAGAATGAACCGCAACGAAATGATACATCAACTTGAATCCACTGCAGAGTGGGATATTTGTATCATTGGCGGTGGAGCAACAGGATTAGGTACTACCCTTGATTGTGCAGCAAGAGGTTTCAAAACCGTTTTATTTGAGCAACATGATTTTGCCAAAGGCACATCATCCCGCAGTACCAAACTGGTGCATGGCGGTGTCCGTTATTTACAACAAGGCAATATTAAGTTGGTGCTTGAAGCATTAAAAGAAAGAGGACTGCTATTAAAAAATGCGCCGCATCTCGTACATAATCAAAAATTCGTTGTGCCCAATTACAAATTGTGGGAGAAACCGTTTTACGGGATCGGTCTTAAAATATATGATAAGATGGCCGGCAAATTCGGTTTAGGTCCTTCAGAGTTTTTATCTAAAGAAGAAACCTTGCAGCTTGCTCCTACCCTTGACCCGGAAGATCTGAAAGGCGGCGTATTGTACCACGACGGGCAGTTTGATGATGCAAGGCTTGCCATCAGCATTGCACAAACAGCAGCACGGCAGGGAGCCACATTGCTTAATTATTTTCCAATATCCGGATTATTGAAAATGCAAAAGAAAATCTGTGGAGTGTGGGTAAAAGATTCTTTTACCGGCAAAGAATATGAAGTAAAAAGCAAAGTTGTCATTAATGCAACGGGTGTGTTCGCTGACAGTATTATGAAGATGGATGATGTTAGGCATAAAGACATCATCAGTCCGAGTCAGGGAATTCATTTGGTAGTAAACAAAGAATTTCTACCGGGCGATACAGCCATCATGATTCCAAGAACTGATGATGGAAGAGTATTATTTGCTGTACCCTGGCATAATAAGATCGTATTGGGAACAACTGATACTGCTGTTGATGAAGTTTTGCCCGAACCCATACCGATGAAAGAAGAAATAGAATTCATCCTGTTACATATCGGCCGCTACCTGACCAAAGACCCAAAGTTGAGCGATATAAGAAGCATGTTTGCCGGCCTTCGGCCATTGGTAAAAGCCAAGGGGAAAAAGACAGCGGCTTTATCAAGAGACCATCTTATCCATGTTGCTGATTCCGGCATGATAACCATCACCGGTGGCAAATGGACCACTTACCGCAAGATGGCAGAAGATGTGGTGGATGTTGCCATTGAAAAAAATAAGTTGCCACAGCATCCCTGCACTACAAAAGAACTGAGACTGAACGGGTATGACCAACCCGCTCCCCTTGCTGATATAAACAATGTGCCTGATGAAGAACTGAAAGCGATGATAAAAAAATCTGTTACAGAGGAAATGTGCATGACGGTGGAAGATTTTTTATCAAGGAGGACAAGGCAGCTGTTGCTTAATGCAAATCAAGCAATAAAAGTTGCCTCCGTGATCGCCAAACTAATGGCAGAAGAAATGGACAAAGATGATAACTGGATAAAAGAACAAATTGATACCTTTAATACTATTGCCAAGAATTATACCCCAACCATAAATACCAAACTTTAAACTCAAAACCATGAACATGTCTGCATTTCTTACTGAATTCGTTGGAACAGCCCTCCTCATCACTTTAGGAACAGGTGTAGTAGCCAATGTCCTGTTAGCTAAAACAAAAGGGAATAACAGTGGCCTGATAGTAATTGCATTTGGCTGGGCCATGGCCGTGTATCTAGGTGTATCCGCATCGCTGGCATTGGGAGGAAAAGGGCACCTGAATCCTGCAGTTACCCTTTCAGCTTTGCTGTATTCCAACATCGATGATGGCATCGTGCTGGAAATGATCGCCGGGCAGTTTGCTGGTGCTATATTGGGATCGTTTATTGCTTTTGTTGCTTACAAACAACATTTTGATGCAACAGAAGATAAAGACCTAAAGCTGGCCGTCTTTGCAACAGCCCCGGCTATAAGAAACAGAACATGGAACCTCGCAACAGAGATCATCGGCACTTTTATTTTGGTGCTGGGTGCTTCCTTATTGTCATTAGCGAAAAGCAACACTGGGCAATTAGGGGCTCTGCCGGTCGGGCTAATTGTGTTGGCAATCGGTTTATCACTTGGCGGGCCTACAGGCTATGCCATTAATCCGGCAAGGGATCTGGGCCCACGTATAGCTCACTTTATTTTGCCAATAAAAAATAAAAGGGATAGCGACTGGGGCTATAGCTGGATCCCCGTCATCGGACCAATCATAGGCGCACTGATTGCTGCTTACATCTTTAAATTATTGTAATATGAATAAAGTATTTGCACTTGCATTTTCGTTTTCACTATTAACTCTTGCAACTATGGCACAGGAAGCTGAAACAAAACTGAAGGAAAAAGGGATTGTATTGACAGCGCCGTCAGCGCCGGTAGCCAACTATGTAAATGCTGTTCGTGTTGGCAACCTTTTATTTCTAGCAGGCAAGGGGCCCCATAAGCCAGATGGAGGTTATGTAACCGGCAAGGTGGGAGAAGACCTGACCACAGAACAAGGCAACGAAGCAGCCCGGTTAACAGCCATCAGCCATCTGGCTGTTTTAAAAGCAGAGTTGGGAAGCCTGAATAAAGTGAAACGGATTGTAAAAGTGCTGGGCATGGTAAACTGCACCGAAGATTTTAAAGACCAGCCAAAAGTGATTAATGGATATAGTGATCTGATGGTAGAAATATTTGGTGAAAAAGGGAAGCATGCCCGTTCAGCAGTCGGTATGTATGCGTTGCCCATGAATATTGCGGTGGAAGTGGAGGTGATTGTGGAAATAGAGGATTAACTAGCACAAGATTTCAAAATCATCGCACAAGCCTTTTCCATTTGCTCTTCCGATATAATCAACGGCGGCGAAATCCTTAAACAATGTGGTGCAAATAAAAACCAGTCGGTCATAATGCCATTAGCAAGGCAGGCATCGATCACTTTCTTATTTGCTTCAAAAGAATCAAACTCCACAGCCATCCATAAGCCAAAAGAACGGATGGCTTTTATTGCCGGATGTACCAGTAACGATTTAAACAATTCTTCTTTTTGTTTCACTCCTTCTATCAGGTTTTCTTCCCCGTCCGTACCGGCACGGGCGGGCAGCAATGCCTTCATCGCTGCCATACCCGCTGCACAGCAAACGGGGTGGCCACCAAACGTAGTGATATGCCCCAGCACCGGGTTCTCTGTAAAAGCATCCATCAGTTTCTTGTCGGCAATAAAAGCACCCAGCGGCATGCCGCCGCCCAATGCTTTACCGAGCAATAAAATGTCGGGAACGATATCAAAATGCTCAAAACCCCAGAGTTTGCCAGTTCTTCCAAAACCGGTTTGTATTTCATCAAGAATCAATAGAGTTCCTGTCTCCGTACATTTTTTTCTGAGTGCCTGCATCCATTCTTTTGTTGGTACAATAATTCCTGCTTCGGCCTGTAGCGTTTCAAGAATTACACAGGCAGTATGAATTTTTATTTCCTTTATTGAATCAAATGAATTGTATTCCAGGTGCAGCACATCCGGCAGTAAGGGACGAAAAGCATTGCGCCAGTATTCATCTCCCATCACACTCAATGCACCCTGTGTGCTGCCATGATAGGATTTATTGAAAGCAATTATTTGCACCCCGCCCGTTACCCGTTTGGCCAGTTTCATGGCCCCTTCTACAGCCTCAGCGCCGGAGTTGGTAAAGTAAACAGAGTTGAGTGATGGAGGTAAATGTTCTGTGAGCAGTTTGGCATATTGCACCTGCGGTGTTTCCACAAATTCACCATACACCATCACATGAAGGTAAGCCTCCAGTTGTTTTTGTATCGCTTCGATCACCTTTGGATGACGATGCCCCACATTGGCCACACTGATACCACCGATAAGATCAATATATTCTTTGCCGTTTACATCCCATAGGGAACAGCCTTCTGCTTTGGCTATCTCAAAAGCCACTGGCGAAGGAGATGTTTGTGCAATGTGACGTAAAAAAAGTTCCCGCTGGGTCATGTGGCAAATGTCGGAAAGAATGAAGGATATTTGCTCCTTTAACTGTAAACTACAAATCACAAACTATAAACTTCCTTCATGCCCGTCATACTGCCCGTAGAAGATAAACATCCGCAATTCGGTAATAATTGTTTCATTGCCCCCAACGCCACCATTGTAGGCGATGTTATATGCGGAGACGATTGCAGTTTTTGGTTCAATACCGTTGTCCGCGGCGATGTGAATTATATTAAGATCGGGAACAAGGTGAATGTGCAGGATGGCGCCTGCATCCATTGCACTTTTCAGAAATGCGGGACTACCATCGGCAATAATGTGTCCATCGGGCATAACGCCATCGTACATGGCTGCACCGTGCATGAAGATGTGCTGATCGGCATGGGCGCTATCGTGATGGATAATGCAGTGGTGCATAGTAATACTATCATCGCAGCCGGAGCTGTTGTTTTGGAAAATACCATCTGCGGACCGGGAAGCATCTATGCCGGTG